>Ga0097691_1000072_pt1 | contig 92759 bp, 85 predicted proteins | sample NGESurdeep072012_8_FD_72858 | JGI IMG/M metagenome (GOLD analysis project Ga0097691, IMG submission 72858) | Arctic peat soil microbial communities from Barrow, Alaska - NGEE Surface sample 210-1 deep-072012 | ecosystem: Environmental > Terrestrial > Soil > Wetlands > Peat ... | reverse complement strand
CAATCGAAGCCGCCGCTTCATTCGCATCCATTATTTGCATTTTCAAACCCGTACTGTATTTCGTCAGGACTTTTTGAACAAAGCAACAACAGTCTTGAGCGAGGATCTGCCCATCTGATTTGAGGTTGTGGCTATAGTTGAGTAGCGCAGCCGCCGACGCCACTCAAGGGTCACCCGGTTTGGTTGGCACTGGTTCAGTTTCGACGAAATGGACCAAATCCCGTGACTCCTGAATCCGGGTTTCAGGCCGGTTTTTGGGGATGAACTATTCAGCCTGCCCCCGCCGGATTTCGCATGCTATGCGTACCCTATGGTCAACCTCCAGGATGTCCCGTACTCGCCCGGCTCACCCGAAATCGGGCGAGGTGCGGTTCCGGCGGAAATAATTTCTGACGGAACGAAACTACCCCTGGAGCAGGGCCGTCCCAAAACCACCACGGATGGTATGAATTGCTCTTTTTCGGCCGTAATCGATCAGTCGGAATCGCGCCCGTCGCAGCTCGACCTTCGCCGCGCAGCCGCGATGCGCCCTCCGATCCGAACCGATGGCTTGCCGGTCCGTGGCTCTAGCCAGGGGGAAAGGTTCGTCCTACCATCTCGCGCGGGAGGCGATCATGCCCAATCGAACAGCCGTTCATTCCGAACTCTACTCGCCGGACTCCACCGGCAATCCTTCCCTAAACGGCGGCAAATGCCGCGCCTGTGGCTATGTCTTCTTTCCCCCGCAGCATTATGGATGCGAATCATGCGGTGCGCCGCCCGAAAAGCTTGACGTAGTGCAATTGGCGGGACGCGGCAGGCTTCATTCGTACGCAACCGTTCATCTCCATATGGGCAAGGACATTGAGGCTCCGTTCACGATCGGCCTGATCGTCCTCGATGACGGCCCTGCCATTTCTTCCACGCTTACCAACCGCACCGATGAGGGCCTCGCCATCGGCGATCGCATGAAGAGCGTGCTCGTTGCGGCCGGTACCGATCAGGCGGGGATCGAGATGGTCGAGCTGCGCTTCGCCAAGGCAGAGGAATGCAAATGAAAAAGAACCTTCGCGATATGCGTCCGGTCTATGTAGTCGGCATCGGCCTCCATCGATATCAGCGCCTCAGTGAAACCCCATACGTGACGCTCGGCCTTACCGCGGTGCGCGAGGCTCTTGCGGATGCCGCCCTTGAATGGCGATCGGTCGAGTCGGCCTACACCGGCACAGTGCTGATCGGAATGGCGGCTTCACGGCCGATGCTGCGTCATCTCGGTGCGACCGGAATTCCGATGGCTCAGGTCGAGAACGCGTCCGCTTCGGGATCTACCGCATTTCGCCAGGCGTGCATCGATGTCGCCAGCGGCTTGACCGATGTTTCAATCGCGGTGGGAGTGGACAAACCGGGACCGTTCGCGATGGCGCCGGGGAAGACCAGGATGCGCGACCTGGTCGGCTCTCGCCTGGTGCCTTTCACCCATTTCGCCCTGCTCGCTCAGGAGTACATGACTCGCTACGGTGTAAGCGCGGAACAAATCGGCGTGGTCGCGGTCAAGAACCATCGCAACGGGGCAAACAATCCCTACGCTCAGCGCCAAAAGGCAAAAACCCTGGAAGAAGTGATGGCCGGCCCGGCCATATCGGGGTCGCTGACGCGGCTTCAATGCTGCCCCATCGGGGAGGGCGCAGCCGCTGTGATCGTCGCCTCCGACGATGCGATCGCGCAGCTAGGAATCGATCGCAAGCGCGCAGTCAGAGTCATCGCGTCGGTCACGAAAACCGAGCAGATTTACCGCGGCGCGAAAAATTTTGACGCAGAGTTGACTCGCGAGACGGTCGAGGATGCGTATCGCGAAGCCGGCATAGGACCCGGCGACCTGGATCTGATGGAACTCCATGATGCGTTCACGATCGAAGAGTTGCTGTACGTGGAGGCCATGGGGCTGTGCGCGCCGGGCAAGGCCGCGGGCGCGATCGCGGCAGGCGAGTTCGATATAGGCGGCCGCTGCGCGGTAAGCGCCTCAGGAGGACTGCTCGCGATGGGCCATCCGATCGGTCCGACCGGCGCCGGGCAGATCGCCGAGATCACGCGCCAGTTGCGCGGCGAAGCGGGCGTACGGCAACAGCCGAACGCAAAGACCGGCCTTGCTCATATGGTGGGCGTCGGCGCCGTTTGCGTCGCTCATATTCTGCAGAAGCAAGCGTGAACGATGCTGTCGAATCGTCTTCCGGAGAAAATCGCGAAGCGGCTTCGCTCCCATTGATTGCAAGCCTGGCAGTGGGTCACCGCTCGCGTTCGTACTCATGATCGCGCCTGCTAGAAGAACCAGCCCGAGTCGGATGACTGGCCGAAGATTGCGCCGACGAACCGCTCCAGCTCTACGTTGAATTTCATAATCACGTGGTCGGAGCCGCGCGTCAGTCCGAAACCGGGCCCGAAGTTATATTCGATTCCATGAGGCAGCTCCCCCCATAGCACTGGAAAGATGTAATGCTGCTGTGCGGATAGAGGATCGTTATCGTCGATATAGCCAACCGCGCCGTAAAACTCGACCCCCGGCGAGAAGTAGCGCATCCATCGGTAGTAGATGCCGCTGGCGTAACCGAACTTGAAGCCCTTGTTCTTGTTCGGGCCGGTGAATATGGGCTTTTCAAATTGTGGACCAAGCATGATCGAGAAACCTCCAATGTCCTTCTCGATTATGGGGCGCAGTTCGAGTTCGAGTGGGTCATCATCGAACTGGGGCGTCTTGTGCCATTCGAGTTCGAGGTACCAGCCAAGATCGACGGGCAGAGTGCCCTCGTCGAAAAGTCTGCCGCGCAGACGATACTTGGAACCGGCGTACCAGTAACCGTGGCCGCTGACCTGGGCCATGTTGAGGTAGGCGGCGGCCTCGATTCGATCGGTGAGCCCGTAAGTGAGTTCGTACTGGTTGTACCAGATTCCCTGGCTCCGAAAGCTGCCCGAAGCGGTTCCATTAGCGCCCTGATCGTGCCCATTGGCCACGACCGCGTTGTCCACCTCAAGCTCAGTCACTCCCCGTTGTTCCGTCGCATACGGGTAGACTTCGAACTCCCACGGGTCGACCTGCGCGGCGGCGGGGTGCGGACACAGGAGCGGAATCGAGAGCAGCAAGGCGACCACAATCGGTCGCAGATGTTTCTTCACGAAATTCTCGTTCATTATTTCGATCTCTGAGCCGACGGGGTGGCCAGTGCGGACTCAATCCATTCCTCAAGTGCCGCCGTATCAGCCTCGGTCAAGCGGGCGCCTGGATGGACAATGCGATATGACCACGGCGGCATTGCTTCATGACGCAGCGCCCTCTCAGTCCATTGAAGCTTTCGTTTTCGCGTGGCTGGGTAGTATTCGTCCCATTGGGAGAAGTTGATCTCCTTGCGTCCCAGTTCCACCTCGTGCGCGTCCAGTCATGAGATCGGAGCGACGCGGCTGTACCAGGGCCATCGCGTTTCGTTGGAGTGGCAGTGGTCTGAGGTGCGAAATGGTGGTTGTCAAAGCGGATCTCGCTGACGCCATCCTGGCCTCCTGCGGCAGCAGCTGCTCCTGCGTGTGCGGCTATGACGAAAAGAGCAGCGATCCGGAATTTCAGAAGCGTAGACATGGAAATCGGCTCCTGGATGAAATTGAGAATGATTCTCATTTCTATTTAGCTGAACCCTCCTCCCACGTCAAGGCTGGGCGGTCTGCTTGACGATCATCCGGTCGGCCACGTTCGTGCGAGCCGAGTTTGTCGCGCTTGAAAAGAACCCGATCGCTGGTAGTAAGATGCGATCCTCGGAGGAAACGAAATGACAAAACTTTACGGATCTTCACTATCACGCAGCGCGCGGTCCTTGTGGGCTCTCGAAGAGCTCGGCGTCAAGTACGAGCATCTCCCGATTGCGCCGAGCGAAGCCAGGTCGCCCGAGAATCTCAAGCGCAATCCCAACGGGCACGTGCCGGTGCTTGAAGACGACGGCGTCGTGGTCTGGGAATCGATGGCGATCAATCTCTACCTGGCCGAAAAGTACGGGAAGAATTCGATCTGGCCGTCGGAGCTCGCCGCGCACGCCGGCATATACATGTGGAGCTTCTGGGCGATGAGTGAGGTCGAGCCGCACCTCCTCACGATTTTGCACCACCGGATAATGAATCCCCCCGAGCAGCGTGACGAAAAAGCTGCGCAGGCTGCCGTCGAAGCTTTGAAGGCGCCGCTGAACGCGCTCGAGGTATCGCTCAAGGGCAAGGAATATCTGCTCGGCAAGAACTTTACGATCGCGGACTTGAACGTGGCCGCGGTCATGAGCTGGGCGCCGATGATGAGGCTCGACTTGTCCTCGACGCCGAACGTGCAGGCGTGGCTGCAAAAGTGTCTTGGGCGGGAAGCCAATAAGAAGGTTCGCGGGCTGAAGTAGTCGATCATCGCGAGCGCCTGTAGAACGGGGTACCGATCAGCGGGTCGGCGCGCGGCTTGGGTTAGGGTCGTGCGGCGAATCGCGCCGGCTTAATCGCGCCGACATTGAGGTGAGAACTATGGGAGTGTTGTCAGGCTATCGCGTCATCGAACTGGCCGGGATTGGCCCCGGACCAATGTGTGCGATGCTGCTCTCGGACATGGGCGCCGACGTGCTACGCATCGATCGCGCGGCGGACGCGGGTTCGGGCATCGCGATGGATGCGAAATACAGCCTGCTCAATCGCGGCCGGCGCTCGGTTGCGTTCGATCTCAAACGGCCCGAAGCGATCGAGGCCGTGTTGCGGCTGGTCGAGAAAGCGGACGCGTTGATCGAAGGCTTCCGTCCCGGCGTAACCGAGCGGCTGGGCCTGGGACCCGACGATTGTCTCGCGCGTAACCCGCGGCTGATCTACGGACGCATGACGGGATGGGGACAGGAAGGGCCGCTGGCGCATGCCGCCGGTCACGACATCAACTACATCGCGCTGTCGGGCGCGCTGCACAGCATCGGGCGCAAGGGCGAAGCTCCGGTTCCGCCGCTGAACCTGGTTGGTGATTTCGGCGGCGGCGCGCTCTATCTGGCTCTGGGAGTGGTCGCGGGACTGCTCGAGGCAGGCAAATCCGGCCAGGGCCAGGTGGTGGATGCCGCGATGGTGGATGGAGCGGCGTCATTGATGACCTTGATTTACGGTATGCACGGCTCGGGGATATGGAACAACGAGCGTGGCGACAACATCCTCGATACGGGCGCGCATTATTACGATGTCTACGAAACCAAGGATGGCAAGTACGTCGCGATCGGAGCGATCGAAGCAAAGTTCTACGAGGAGTTGCTCCGGCTGTCGGGCCTCAAGGGCGAGGATCTGCCGCATCAGCAAGATCGCAAGTCGTGGCCCGCGATGAAGGAGCGGCTGAAGACGCTGTTCCGCACCAGGACGCGCGACGAATGGTGCAAGATCATGGAGGGCAGCGACATTTGTTTCGCGCCGGTGCTCAGCATGGACGAAGCGCCGCGCCATCCGCACAATCGGCATCGCGGAACTTTCGTCGAGCAAGGCGGCGTGACGCAGCCGGGGCCGGCGCCCCGATTCAGCCGCACGCCGAGTGCGATTCAGCGCCCGCCGGCAAAGCCGGGCGAGCATACCGAAGAAGCGCTGCGCGATTGGGGCTTTGCCGACTCGGATTTGGAGCGACTGCGCAAGTGCGGCGCGATAGCAAAGCCAGCATGACCGCCAAGCCAGCGTGACGCGGCGCGAGCCTTAGGCGCGACCTGTGAGGCGAGCGCGATCGAGCACGCCTTCGAAGATTCGCACCGCGACGGCGTCGATGAGCATCCCGCCCGCGCCCGACGCGCCCGCGCCTTCGCGCGCGGCAGCTTGGTAGGCCTCGGACATTTTGCGCGCGGTTTCGATTTCGTGCGGCGTCGGTGCGAACACGTCGTTGGCGAGTTCGATCTGGCTGGGATGAATCGCCCATTTGCCGACGGCGCCGAGCGTCGCCGCCCAGGTCGCCTCGCGGCGATAGCCTTCCGGATCCTTGAAATTGGCGAAGGGTCCGTCGATTGCGTCGATGCCGTTGGCGCGGCATGCGGTGATCATCCGGACGCGCGCATGATGCCACATATCGCCGGGATATCGATTTGCCGAATCGGTCGCGACGCCGAAGCGCATGCCCTGGCTCGCCGACAGATCGCCGAAGCCGAGGATGAGCGCCTCGAGCCGCGGCGACGATGCGGCAATTTCCTCGACCCGCGCCAGCGCCGCACTTTCTTCGATCAGCGCCTCGAGGCCGATCTTGTTCTTTAGATGGAGTTTCGTCTCGAGCTGTGTCAACAGCGTGTCGAAGAACCAGATGTCGCGCGGCGCCTTCGGCTTCGGGACGATTATGATATCGAGCTTGTCGCCCGCGCCCTCGACAACTTCGATCACGTCGTCGTGCGCCCAGTGCGTGTCGGCGCCGTTGACGCGCACGGCGCGAATTTTCTTGCCCCAATCGAGATTGCGCAGCGCCTCGACGGCGTTCTTGCGCGCCGCTTCTTTCTGCGATGGCGCGACGGCATCTTCAAGATCGAGGAAAACCATGTCGGCCGCGGTCCCCATCGCCTTCTCGATCATTTTCGGACTCGAAGCCGGCGTCGAAAGTTCGGAACGTCTTAGTCGAAGCGTCATGATTGCTCCTTGTGCGCGATCGATATTCCCGCCTCCGCGAGTATTTGTTCGGTATGCTCGCCCAGGCGCGGCGCGCGCGCGTAAATCCCCGACGGCGTGCCCGTCAGCTTGATCGGGCATCCCGCAAGCACAATCGGAGGATTGTCGCCCGGCTGTTCGACCTCGACCAGCATGCCGCGCGCCCGGGGATGCGGATCCTCGAAGATATCCTTGGCGGTGTTGACCGGGCCAACCGGCGCCTTGCCGCCGATCGCGGCTACGATTTCGCGCTTGCTATGCGCTTTTGTCCAGTCCGAGATAAGGCCGCGCACGAAATCGGCATTTGCGACTCGCCTGTGGCCATTGCGGGTGCGGTCGTCGGTCACGAGATCGGGCCGGCCGATCGCATCGCAGATAATCTTCCAATGATTCTCGCCGGGCGCCGCGATAGCGACGGCGCCGTCGCGCGTGGGAAAAATATCGAATGGACACAGCACTGGGGTCCCGTTGCCGGCCGGTTCCCTGACGACGCCGCCGCCCGCGTAGCTGTAAACGGCCATTTCGCACAGGGCGAGAATCGCGTCGTACATCGCCACGTCGAGAAATTGCCCCTGCCCGGTCCGACGCGCTGCATGAATCGCCGACACCACTCCAAGCGCAGCCAGAGTGCCGGGATAGATATCGCCGACCGCGGGGCCGGCTCTGTAGCCGGCGCTGCCTTGTGGACCCGTCACAGCGACCAACCCGCCCATGCTCTGCGCAACGATGTCGAACGCGGGCCAATCCGCATACGGGCTCAGGCCGGTGCGCGGATCTCCGAAGCCGCGAATCGCGGCATAGACCAGCGCTGGATTCATTTCGCGCAGCTGCTCGTAACCGATTCCCGCGCGATCCATCACTCCTGTCTTCGCATTCTCGACGACCGCGTCCGCCGTCTTCACGAGCTTGAAAAGCGCAGCGCGGCCGGCGTCGGTCTTGATGTCGAGCACGATGCTGCGCTTGTTGCGATTAACGCTGGCGAAGTATCCGCCGTAGTCGCAGCCTTTTCGATCGGCAGGATGCGGTCCGATGCTTCTGCTCATGTCGCCGCCGGGCGGCTCGACCTTGATAACGTCCGCGCCAAGGTCGGCCAGCAGCATCGTGCAGTACGGACCGGCCAGCGCCTGCGTCAGATCGAGGATGCGAACATCCGAGAGCGGTCCCGTGCGCGCGTTCAACGATTGCCCCAATGCGAGCGGCGCTTGATCAGCACCGTGCGCTCGCCTTCGAAGACGATCGTTCCGTCATGCTTGGTTCCCCAATGCTTGAAGCGCACGATGCCGGCGTCGTCGCGATCGGCGTCGCGTTTTTCAAGAACTTCGCTGTAGGCGTAGAGCGTGTCGCCGTGAAAGACCGGCGAGGTGAACCTGATCCCGGTCAAGCCGAGTTCGGCGAGCGCATTTTCGCCCGTGTCCTGCGTCGCCAGCCCGATGCACACCGAGCCGGTCACCAGCCCGAAGACGAGCCGCTGGCCGAATTGCGTCGCACGCATGCGATGCTCGTTGTAGTGGCTGTCGGCGGTGTTCAGCACGAGCTTGGTGAGCATCTGATTTTCGATCTCGCCGACGGTGGTGCCGCGTGCGTGACGCAATTTCGCGCCGACTTCGAAGTCTTCGAAGTAATTGCCGGCGCCGGTCAACTTCGAGATCGATGCACTCACTTCTTTACCCTCGGCAGCAGACGGTCGGAGATAATCCGCAGCTGGATTTCGGAAGTACCCTCGAAAATTTTTGTCAGACGCGCGTCGCGCCAGTAGCGCTCGAGCGGAAAGTCCTTGGTGTATCCGTAGCCGCCGTGAATCTGAAGCGCCTGGCTGGTGACGCGCTCGGACATTTCGGAGGCGAACAGCTTCGCCATCGAAGCCTCCTTGTCGCATCGCCGCCGGCCGTCAATTTCGGTGGCGACAAAGTGGGTCAACTGGCGCGCGGCTTCGATCTCGGTCGCCATCTCGGCCAGCTTGAACCGAATCGCCTGGAATTCTCCAATCGGCTGCCCGAATTGGACCCGCGTCTGCGCGTATGCCAATGAGTCTTCGAGCCCGCCGCGCGCAAGCCCGATCGCACGCGCCGCGGTATGCACCCGGGCCACCTCGAGTCCGCTGACCGCGCCGTAGAATCCCTTGCCCTCGCCGCGGTCTTCGCGCTCGCGGCCGAGCAATGCCTCTGCCGGCAGCTTGAAGTTGTCGAAGTGCAGCTCCCACGTCTTCCAGCCGAAGTAACCGATCTTGCGAATCGGCGAGCCGGTCAGCCCCGCTGGAAACTTATCGCGCTCTTTGAGGACCAGGAATTGACTCATGCCCTCGTGGCGGCGGTGTGGATCGGACGGTTGCTTGGTGCGCGCCAGCACCGAGATAAAATCCGCACCGTCGGCAAACGTGCACCACATCTTGCTGCCGTTCAGCATCCAGCCATCGCCGTCGCGGGTCGCTTTGCACGAGACGTTGGCGAGATCGGAGCCCGCGTCCGCCTCCGACAGCGCAGCCGCGCCGAGGAATTCCCCACGCGCCATCCGCGGCAGATATTCGCGCCTTTGCTCCGCCGTGAAACCGCCGCCGAGTCCGTTGCCGCGCGCGATGATACTGGCGACGCTCATCCATGCGCGCGCGAGTTCTTCGGTGATCAGCACGTACTCGAACGCCCCCAGGCCAAGTCCGCCGTACGCCTCCGGGATCACGATTCCGAAGTAGCCCATCTCGGCAAGCTTGTCCCGCAGCGCCATCGGGATATCGCCTTGCTCGGGATCGAGCTTGTTCGCAAGCGGCAGAACTTCATTCATCGCGAAGTCGCGCGCCGCCTGCTGAATCATTCGCCGCTCGTCGGTCATGTAACTCACGATGCAGCTCCTCTGCGTTTGGCGACCAAGTTCGTCCGCTCGTAGCTGATGACGAGTTCGTCGCGTTGATTGCGGGCTTCGGTGCGCCACGTGACGATTCCGAAGTTGCCGCGGCTTGCGGATTCGCGCGTGGAGACCACCGTGCTGCGCGCGGTCAGCGTATCGCCCGGATAGACCGGGCGGTGAAATTCCAACCCGTTGATGCCGAGAAACGGTCCGCCCGCTTCGCTCAAATCCTCGACCGAAATGCCAACCACCGTGCACACGACCAGCATCGGATTAACCACCACGTCGGGATGACCGTGCGCCCGGGCGTACTCGGCGTTGAAGTACAGCGGGCAATGCGCGAGCGTCGCGGTGGTAAACAGCGAATTGTCGCCGGCGTTTATCGTGCGCCCCCAATGATGCTCGAAGACCTGGCCTTGGTGGAATTCCTCGAACGAATGGCCTTTCGGCACGAGTTTGAACTGACTGAAATCGGGATCTGCCATAGGCCAAGCTCCTAGCAAAACTCTGGTCGCGCCGCGACCCTCGGCGCGGGAGTTTCTAATCGCCGCGCGACAGCGACACCGTTAATTTGCGACTATTGCACGGACCCGCGGCTTCCAGGAACCGGCCGAATCCAGGCGAGACAAGAGAGAGCGAGCAGGCGTTGAAAATTACTTTTTCAACAGTCTCCTATGGGATCAGAAGAACCCTGCCGACCGCCTGCCGGCTCTCGATGTAAGCGTGGGCGGCGCCGGCCTCCGACAGAGGGAAGGTTCGATCGATCACGACCTTCAATTCGCCCCGGGCGATCTCCTCGATCAGGCGCTGGATCATGTTGTGCGCGCGCTCGCTGCCTATTTCGGCGCCCAGGAAAACGCCCGTCAAAGAGCGGTTGCCTGCCATCAGCGGGGAGACGTCCACCGTCATCGGTTCGCGTCCCGCCGCGCCGACCATCGAGACCCGCCCGCGATAGGCGATCGATAGAAGGCTGCCCTGCAGGGTCGCGCCGCCGACCGGGTCAACGACCAGATCGACGCCCCTGTTGTTGGTAATTTTCATGACCGACTTTACGACGTCATCGGTCCGGTAGTTGATCCCATAGTCGAGGCCGAGCGGCTTCAGCCGTTCCAGCCGCTCGTCGCTCGATGCTGTCGCGAGCACTGTCGCACCTGCCCGCTTGGCGAGCTGAATTGCGGCAACACCGACGCCGCTCGCGCCCGCCTGCACCAGAACCGTCTCTCCCGCCTTGAGCCTGCCGTACTCAAACAGGCAATCGTCGGCGGTGCCGAACGGCACGGGGATGGCTGCCGCAAGCTTGATGTCGAGTCCTTTGGGGACCGGCCATGCGTTGCGGGCCGGCACCGCTCGCAGCGCGGCGTGAGAGCCGAAGTTGTAAACCGTAGTTACCTTCTGGCCGACCCGAAGTTTGGTCACCTCCGAACCAACCTCGACAATCTCGCCAGCGGCCTGGTAGCCAACCACATGCGGCTTGGTGAGCAGTGCTCCATGCCAGCGATTGAGCGTGTCGCCGCCCTCGATGCTCACCGCCTCGACGCGGATCACGACGCCTTTCGGATGGCATACGGGATCGGGAACGTCCTCGTACTTGAGAACCTCCGGACCACCGTTTTGATAATAGACAGCAGCTTTCATCGCGCATCTCCTCCAATCACTTTGCCATCAGCGGCATCAGCCTCGCTGATGATCTAGTACGAATTCGCACAATTGTCGCGCATCGATAGGGGTGCCGCGATCGGCGTTTCTCCGCTAGACTTGAACGCACGATGACAACCCCGATTCGAGTCCATCTTATCACCGGAGGATTTCCCCCTGGTTCCTTCGCCGGCCATGACATGGATTTCGCGCGGCTGCGCATCCTGGGCCTTCTGCAACAGAACTCGCAGCTGCTTACGACCAGCGGCAATGATTTCGCCGATGTCGCGAAGTGGTTGCCCGGCAGCCGCTTGCTGATCACCTATGTCGCCGGGCCGTATCCCAATGACGAACAGAATCAGTTCATTCGCAATTGGCTCGAAGCTGGCGGACGATGGCTCGCGCTTCACGGCACCAGCGGCGGAAAGGCTGCGCCAGTAGCCGGGAAGCGTTACGTCCGAAAAATGGTGAAGGGCGGTTATCACGACACGCTTGGCTGCTTTTTTCTCAATCATCCCCCGCTGCGCAAGTTTCGCGTCGACGTAGCCGATCGCGAGCATCCCCTCACCCAGGGCCTGCCGGCGTCCTTCGATGTAATGGACGAACTCTATCTCATTGAGCTTCAGGACCCCGCCAACAGCCACGTGTTGCTCACGACCATGCTCGAAAAAGATCCGTCGCCGCCCGGATTCGGTTTCGTTTACGATCACGATACTTCGATCCTGCCCGACGGCAAAACCCGCGTGCTTGGATACACGCGCGAGACCGGGATGGGAGGAGTGACCTACATCGCGCTTGGCCACTGCCACTCGCCGATAAGCAACGTTCAGCCGTTTGTCGATTCGAGCGTCGAGCCTTCAGGAGCTACTCCGATGGTTTTCCGCGGCTCGTGGGAGACGCCGGAATACCAGACGCTGATTCGTAACGCTCTGCACTGGGGCATTGGCGCCGATTCCTAGCGCGCGCGTTCGATCGAGCGCGACGGCCGTATCGGTCGCGATACTATAGCCCTCTGGTGCGCCGCGCACCCCTGCTCACTTCACGCCCATCCTGAGCCGGTAGCTCCAGAACCACGACACGATAGCGTCGCCGAGCGCGTGGCGCGCCGCCGCGCGCAACGCCGTGATTCCGATCTCATCCTCGCCGATGCCGTGCTTGAGCAGCGTGGCGATCTCGCCCTGGCTAAGCGCAAGTCCCACCAGCCGCTCTGCGCCTCCCCTCTCGACGTGATGCAGCCCGACCTCCTTCACGTAACGGAACCGTCCGCTATCCCTGATCCTTTCCAGATGCCCGCCCTTGTTCCACTGATGGACCTCGGGCGCGAGGCGCATCGAGCGCTCGAGCGCCTCCGCCTTCGCTCGGCAAGCGTTGTACGCATCCTCGGCTTCGGCGTTGAGCGTCGGCGGCCAATCGCAGTCGTAAGCGGCGAACACGCCGCCGTCGCGCAAGATGCGCGCAACCTCGGCGAATGTGCCACTCGGCTCCATCCAATGCAGCGACTGCGAGCAGGTCACGATGTCGGCGTATCGGTCCGCGAGGCCGGTCGCGGTCGAGAGCCCTTCGATGAACCTGACGGTGCCCGCACCGGAGTCAACCGCACGGCGCTCGGCCTGCGCGCGCATGTCGGCATTCGGCTCGACGCCGACGACCTCGGCTGCGACTCGCGTCCACAGCAGGGTCGAAAGTCCCGTGCCACTGCCGAGATCGACGACCACCGGCCGATCCTTTGCGGCCATCTGCGTCAGAAGATCGACGATGATCTCGGGCGGCTTCGGCCTGTGCTTGTCGTAGAGATCGGCGAAACCCGAGAAGCGATCGACATTGGCGGCGATGCGCGCGCGATCGGCGCTCATGACGTGAACCCGCTCATGCGCCAAGTCTAGTTGCGCCGCATTATCGAGGCGAGCGAGCAGTCGTGCTTTCCCGCATCGCAGCGGCGCTCACTGCGCGAGTCGCCCCGATGATGCGGATAGCGGCGCGGGTCACCGGCACCAGGCTCTGTCGGTGAATCTTGTCGAGCGTGTCGATCGCGTCGAAGAGGTAAAACGGCGCCGTCAGGAAATTGACTAGCGGCACGCCCGCAAGGTGAAACGGGCCGCCATCGGTGGTGGGTATCGGGCCGAACACCTCGGGCGGCAGGATCATCGACCTATCGAGATGCTCGGCGACGATCGCCTCGCGCACGATTGCCTCGAGCGGCGCGAGCCTGCTCGTGAACCACCATCGCGGCTCCGGATGTCCTGACGCCACCAGCCCACCATCACGCTCGACGATCTCGCTGGCGGCGTGCTCGAGGTGGACTTCGAGCACCACGCGCGCCAACTCCGCCTTGTGCCGTTCGATGAACGTGCGTACTCCGGCGCCGCCGGCCATGTGCCCCGCGTTGAGGAGGAAGACCATGCGATGCGGGCGATCGGCCGCCGCGACGCGCGACCAGTAGGTGGCCTGCGCCAGGACCATCGCCACCCCCGACGCGTCCTCGACCGCCGACGCCCACGGGCCGTCGTGATGGGAGCCGACGATGACGACGTCGTCGTCGGCGCCGGGGAGTTCGCCAACGACGTTGTAGCAGGTGATGTCGTGGCGGATCGCGCGGCTGACCAGCCTGCCATCCACACTGCCCGCGCCGGATAGCTGCCGAATCCGCGCGCCGTCGATGCGGTTGATCCAGACTCCGGGAATCGCGCGGGCAACGGCGTCATAAGGGACGTAGTACTGGTTCGAGTCGCCGGGGTAATCGCTCAACACGCCTACGAATCCCCGCGCCCCTGCCGCGATCGACGCATCCATAACTGCCATGAACTGATAGCTGAACGGCAGCACCTGGCTGGCCCCGGCAAGCGTGCCGCCCGGATCGTAGCGGCGCCAGTTGGCATCGGCTTCACCGGTAACGGCGCCTGCGAGCATCAGGGGAAGCTCCGCCGGGCCACGCATCAGCGGCACATCGACGATCGCGAGCGCGCCACTGACGGCGCCGGGCGTTTCGTCGCGCCACTGGACGAGCGGTGCATCGAGACCATCAGCGTCGGTCGTCGCCGAATGCGGCAGCGAGAAACATGGAATGCGCGACTCGCGGCCATCCTCACGCACGATCAGCGCTGACTCGACCGGCTCCCAGTAAGGCAGCGTCACCGGCTCGAGCCGGACGTTCTCCAGCCCGAGTTGGCGGAACCGCTCGAGGCAGAAATTCTCGGTCCATCGATCGGCCGCATACCCGGGCCGTCGCACGCCGCGCGCAAAGACCGTCTCGATCCATTCGAAGATAGTGCGCTCATCCGGAACGAACGCATTTTGCAGAGTGCTCATTTCACTGACTCGCGGCGACGCGCGCAGAATAGCAAAAGGGAGAACTTAATTGTATGCGAAAGCAGGGCTGAGCCCTGGCCGTGGCGACGGCAGCGCAGTATTAAGAGGTTAGCAGGGGCTGCGCGCGACAACGGAGCGCGGCGTTAACGTTGGGTGCAGGGGTCACCCCTGCTTAATGGAAGCGGTCGTATCCCAGCCACAGCGTTAGCAGGATTAGACGCCTGACCAGTGGTTCCTCGACGCTGCCGATTGTCCCCTCCGCTGAATCGAGCAGACCGCGTGATTGGCGGCCCTCATCGCCGGTGTAGCTTGTGTCGGAGACGGGGAAGCCGAGGTCGCGCGCTTGTCCTAGCAGCGTACGCGTAACGTCGGTGCCGAAATGAGGATTGATGATGAACAGTCCTTCGTCGAGCGGGCTTACGTACTCGACCATGCCCACCTCGTAAGGCGGCGGATCGTAGCCGAGCTGATCCTCGGCAAGCGAGAACAGGTAATGCCCTTGCGCGGCCACGCGCGCTTCGATCGCGAGCTGCGTTTCGGGAAAGGACTCGCCCGGCACCGCGGCGAAGAAGAGCTTGCCGATTCGCACCGCGCCGACCGGCGTGCGTATCTTGCTGTTGTTGTCCGCCGTATAGGGTTCGCGGTTCGAGCGCATCACGCGGTCAACACCGGGCTTTCCGTTGGTCATCAGGCCCGCCAGCACAGGATTGTCGGACGGCTCTTCGAGGATTGTTTCGGCGGTCGCGATCGGCCCGTCGATTTTCACCGCGAGTGCCTCTGCTACGAAGGTAAGCTTGGCAACAGTTGCACCGTAGCTTTCGGCTGCCGACGGCCCGCGCGCTCCGATCGCCTTCAGGTCGGGCTGGGTGCGCCCGACCGAGGCGACCATGACGAGCGCCGTCGAATCGGGATTGCCCTTCTCGACGGCTTGGATAGCCGCCGCGGGCCAATCGGGCGATATCATCGTATTGTCCTTGCCGAGCGCGGTGACATGCGCGCTGAAGTTGATCAGCGTCGCGAACGGCGCGCCGTCTGAGCCCTTCGCGAACAGCACGCGCAGCTTGGTGTCGAGCGGATACCCGGGAAGGATGCTTCTCAGGAGATGAGACTGCGCCGTGTCGATCTCGCCGGAATACAGCGATGCCGGCCGCTGGTTGCGGATGGCAGACTCGATTGCGGCGACGGTCTGATCGGCAACGAAGCTCAGGTATTCCGGCGGTACGCCGCCCCATACTCCAATGTCGTCGGGTCCGGAATGATCGTGCACGCTGCCGATGATGATAGCGCGTTCGGGAATACCGGCGTCTTTCGACACGCGCCGGCGGATGTCCGCGGAGCCATACGGCGCGTCGTCGCCCTGGTAGGCGAGGAAATGCCCTTGCGTGTCGATCGCGCAGAAGACCACGGTCTGTCCGCCCCGCGAGATTGCGATTGCGCGCGCGTAGATCGGGCTCCTCACCCCGGTCGATCGCCTGACGGGACCGAAGCCGTAACCCCCGAGATAGACCGGCGAGGCCGGCGTGATTTCGCGCCTGGATGCGCCAACGCAATATTCGCCGCTCGATTCGGACGCCGAACAGGCGCCCGTCGCATCCGCCCGCGCAACCCGCTCGGACGCGCCGAACAAAAGCACGCATGCAGCGACGGCGAGGATCGCTCGATGAATCTTTCTTGATGCGCGCACTGGAGTCAGGCCACGCGGTACACCTTGTACTCGACGTGGCCGGGTCCCACCCGCCCCTCCGCGACGAAGATGCTCTGGTTGAGCCACGCATAACGCGGGTCGCCGGTCTCGAACCGGGGCGTAGTGCGGAAATACTGGTCGCCGTAACCGGTGCTCGCACCCTTCGCGAGCGCGTCAGCTACCTTCTGGTTCATCTCGAGCAGTCCGGTGTAATGCACATACAGAGAGGCGCCGTCGTCGGTGAGGAACTGGGCGCGCACGTCGAGGCGCGCGTATCCATCCGGTCCGATCAGCAGCCAGTCGCCGCCACCGGTTAGAATTTTACCTTTCAGCCGTTTGCCTTCGACCGTCCCGCCGGTGACTTCGAAAAAGTTCCGCGTTCCGAACGGGCCCGCGCCGATTTCCATCGGCGGCTTGAGTGTCGCGACGTAAGTGAATTCGTGTTCCAGGTTCATCGTTAGTCCTCCCAGAGCCGCCGCCGTATTCCCCGCCCGCGCGCGTACCTGAACATTCAGTCCCAAACCGGCGGCTTACGACCGATCCACGGATGCGCCTGTTCGAGCTGGCCCGCGAGCTGGATCAGCGTCGCTTCGTCGCCGTAGCGCCCACCGAACATCGAGCCGATTGGCAGGCCCTCGCGATTCCAATTGAGCGGCAATGAGATCGCCGGTTGCCCGGTGACGCTGTAAACGGGGCAATTAATCGCAAAGTTCGAAATCTTTTCGTCGAGCAGCACCGTCGCCGGACTCATGAAGTCGATGGCGCCGATCCTGAGCGGCGGCTGACCCAGAGTGGGCGTCAGGAACAGATCGTGTGATTCGAAGAACGCCGCAAACTGACGCGCGGCCTGCTGGAGCAGCGCCTGCGCAATCAGATATTGCGACGCCGTTATCTGCCTCCCGCGCTCGTACAGGTTCCACGTGAAGGTCTCGAACTTGTCGGGCGTTGGCTCGGCGCCGGTCAGCATGCGCGTCGCCTCGATGGAGAGCGCCACTCCCGCCGAATAGACGGTTTCGAACAACTGCGCGAACATCTGGTAGTTGAGTTGCGGCGCCGCCTCTTCGACCTCGTGTCCGAGTTCCGCGCACAGCTTCGCCACCATCTGTGTCGCCTCGACGCAGTCCGGATGAATCTTGCCGCCCAGAGGATGGCCGGTCGAGAATGCGATTCGAAGCCGCTTGGGCGGTGTTGACGCTTCCTGCAGATAGGGCCGGACAGGCGGCGGTGGGAAGTATGGATCGCCGGGCATCGGACCCGCGGTCGCGTCGAGCACTGCCGCGCTGTCGCGGACGGTTCTGGTCAACACATGCTCGTTCACAAGGCCGCCGAGAATGTCGCCGAGATTCGGCGCCAGCGAGATACGTCCACGCGTCGGCTTGAGTCCGACCAATCCGCAGCACGCCGAGGGGATTCGAATCGAGCCGCCGCCGTCGTTGCCGTGAGCGACCGGCACGATCCCCGCCGCGACCGCTGCGGCTGAGCCGCCGCTGGATCCGCCCGTCGTACGCTCGAGGTTCCACGGGTTGTGCGCCGGCCCGTAAAGACGCGACTCGGTCACAGGAGGAATTCCCAATTCGGGCGCGTTGGTCTTGGCGAACGGGATGAAGCCGGCGCGCTTGAAGCGAGCCACCTGCTCCGAGTCCGCCGGCATCGGCGTGGCCGGAAGGAACGCGCACGCCGACCGCGTCGGCATCCCCGCGCAGTCGCCCATAATGTCCTTGAGCAGCAGCGGCACGCCCGCGAACGGCACGTCACCGGCCGCGTGCGCACGCGCCGTGGCGCGCGCGCGATCGTAGTCCTTGAAAACGATCGCATTGAGCTTTGCGTTGTGTTTTTCCGCGCGCGCAATCGCCGCGTCCATCAGCTCAGCCGGTGTGATCTTGCGCTCGCGCACCATGCGGCCCAAGGCCAGGCCGTCGAAGGAAGCATATTCGTTGAATGACATATTGACGCCGCAGGCTCCTTTTCCTCTCTCGCTGCTGAGAACTCCCAGTGCGCTGGAGACCCTAACATCTTGCGATTGGCTGCCATAGTGCCGCCCGCTCGTGGCTGCCGTCCACGTCAAACGCCTGCGGCGCGCGCACGTTTGTACGATGGCGTACCTCAGCCGGGGTCGGCGACTCTTGTAGTTGATGGATGGCCGCGCGGACAAACGGAGATTACTGCGAAGGCGCAGCCGCCGCTGCGGGTGTGGCGCCCGGAGCGGGCGTTGCGGCATTGACCGCGACGATGTGAAAGCGAACCGTCGCCTCATCGCCGGCCAGAATCGCGCCAAACAGAACGCCGGGGACCTTGACGCCGAAGTCCTCGTAATTGAACTTCACTTCGCCGTCGCCGGTGAAGATGCCGTCCGCGTCGAGCGCCGCGTGGACAGACATGGTCATGGCATGCGCTTCGCCGTGAAGCGTGAGGAAGCCGGTCACTATCGCGGTGCCTTCGTTGCGACCGCCCATGACGACGCCGACGACACTGTTGCTCTCGAATCCGATGGTGGGAAATTTGTTCGCCTCGATCGATTTTTCGGTAACGGCTCGATCGCGCGACGCATGGTCGCCGCGATAGCTGGTCGCGTCGATCAATACCCGCACCTTCGCGGTGCCCGGGATGTCGGCGGGATCGCCGCTCACCGCGCCGTCGATTATGCGCAACGTCCCGGTAGCGCTGCCGCGGATGAAGGCGGCCGGCTCCGCGACCGACACGCTTACCGTGCTGCGGTCAACGTCAATCTTCAATCGCATCGTGGCTGCGCTCGCAGCGCACGGTTCGAAAACAATCAGCGCGAATGCGCCGGCCATCGCAATCAGTGCGTGCGTGAGGACGGCGCGAGACTCATTTGCAAATTTTTTCAATTGGCAAGTGCTCCATTGTTGTGCGATCAGCCGAAACGCCGGCGCGCGATTGCGACGCCTACAACAGTGTAGATAATTCCGAATCCGAAGTTGACGGCGGCCGGAACCAGCGCGCTCGACGCGGCGAGGTTGCGGATCATCAAATCGTTGAAGGCGCGCATCGCCCACGTGGTCGGCAGCGCCAGCGCGAGCTGCTGCATCCAGGCGGGTTCCAGGTCGATCGGCCACCAACATCCGCCGATCGCCGCCATCGTCATGATCACAATTGCACCCACGGGCAGAATGGCGTCGCGCGTCCGCCCCACTCCGGCAACGATCAATCCGAACGCCGCGCCCGCGAAAGCGATCGCCGCGGCGGGCATCATCAGCGCCGCCGGCGTGCGCCCAAGCGAAATTCCGAACAGCGCGTATCCTGCGGCGAACAGCACCACCATCTGGATGAAGCCGACTACGAAGCGGGCCAGCAACTTTCCGATGAGCGTCGTCCACAGCGGCGCCGACGCCGAGCGCAGGCGTTTGAGCGTGCCCCAATCGTGCTCATTGATCAGCGCCAACGACACCCCCATCAACATACCGATCAAGAGAAAGGTCACGGCGAAGCCCGGCACCTGGAGATCGAACGCGTTGAATCCCGCCGCCGCGCCGTTTCCCCTGCCGGTCAAATCGACCTCGACGTATCCGAGCGTGCCGGGAATCGAGAGGCTCGAATCTATTCGAGGCAGGACCGGAATGTTGACCGGCGGGATTTTTGGCATCGCCGGCAGCTCGGGCAGATTAAGATCGCTTGGTGCAATCGTGAGCGCGCTTTCGAGCCTGGCCCGCACGTTCTTGAGATCCGCGCCAAGTCCGAGCTTGATTCCGCTTTCGCTGAGATCCAGATCGGCCGGCAGAGTCGGGATTGCCGGCGGCGGCGGGATATCGCCGGCGTGGCTGCCGGCGAGTTGCTTGAGTTGGCCGAACCAGGTCTCGAACTGGCCGTGCGCGATCTCGAGCCGCTTCAAATAATCCTTAAGCTCATCGAGTTTCGCCTGCTGCGCGGCGGCGTCGGCGTCGATCTTGCGCTGGATCCGATTCAACTCGGCGTCGAGCGCGGCTTTGGTTTGATCGCGCGCGTTGGTCAAAGCAGTCTCGACCTGCGCGCGAATTCGCGCCGCGAGCGCGGCGCGCGATTCGGTGGCCGCGGCGGCCAGGCGAGCGGCTTCGGCGCGGGCTTGCTCGGCGGACTCGCGTGCCTGGTCGAGCTGACGGGTCAAGTTACGAGCTTGTTCGGCGGCCTGCCTACGCGCCTCGGCGGCGGCGCCGGCGCTGATTTTCCGGCACAACTCCGAAAGCGTCAGGTCGATCTGTTGGGTCTGCAGATACTTGACCGGATCGGTATAAAGAATGAGCTGCGCCCCGTGGCCGTGTTCGATCGCATCGGTTGTTCCGGAAGCAATGACTATTGCCACCACCGCCAATTTTCGCTCGCGGACAGTCTGCTGAGCGTCGAGGCGGCTCGAACAATGAATCACCGAGAGCTCGGGCCGATGCGCGATTGCATCGAGGATCGCGCGCGCGACAGCGCCGTGGTCTTCGTCGAGAATGGCCACCGAATATTCTCCGCGCGGAGCAGTTCGGCCGCCGTAAATTTTCGCCAGCGAAAAACCGGCGGCTGCGATGACCGCGATTGGCGCGACCAGCAGCATGAACAAGCCGACGCGGTCGCGCCGGATGAGCAGGAATTCCTTGCCGATCGTCAGCCACACCGCGCGCAGCATCATCACCTCAAGCAACCCGGCCTTTGGTCGTGGCACGCATCATGTTCATGGCGTATCGCGAAGCCCGCGGCCGGTGAGTTTCAGGAAAGCGTCCTGCAGATTGGGGCGATGGACGTGGAACTCGACCACCTCGCCGCCAACCTCGGCGGCGCGGCGAATCACGTCGGGCACCTGGTCGAGCGTGCGCAGCGTGGCCGCAGCCGCGAGGCCGTCGAGGACATCCCCCGGCAGTTCGCCGATGCCCGCGATTCCGTTGGACCACCCGGGTGGCAGCGCTTTTTTGGTCGTGATTTCGATCCGCGGTTCCGTTCCCGCCAATGCGATCAGTTCCCGGTCGGTGCCCTGCGCAACTATTTTCCCGTGATCGATCAGCACGATTCGGTTGCATAGCCGTTCCGCTTCTTCCATGTAGTGCGTGCTGTAGAGGATCGCGCCGCCAGCTTGCGCGGCCGCCTCGACCACCGCGAAGATCCGCCCGCGCGATTGCGGATCGACGCCGACGGTTGGCTCGTCGAGCATGATCGCCGCCGGAGAATGTATCATTCCGCACGCGATGTTCAGCCGGCGCATCATGCCGCCGGAAAATTCGTTTACCACGTCGTCAGCGCGATCGGAGAGGCCGACTTCCTCGAGCAAACTGCGGGCGCGGCTCAAAGCATCGCGCGAGGCCATCCCCTCCATCCGTCCAAAGAACACCAGGTTTTCACGCGCGGTGAGCGTGGGGTATAGCGCCAGCGATTGCGGCACCAGGCCGAGGCTCCGGCGCGCCAGGCGCGGCGCGGTCGCAAGATCGTAAGAGGCAATCGAGGCGCGGCCGGAGTCCGGAGCGATCACGCCCGACAGAATCGAGAGCGTGGTGGTCTTGCCAGCGCGGTTGGGACCGAGCAGGCCGACGATCTCGCCGGCGTTGACGGTAAACGATACGCCGTCGAGCGCGACGCGCTGGCCGTAGCGCTTGCGGAGATCTTCCGCGCAGATCATCGGGCCCGTGTTCATCGATGATGAACCACGAGTTTCATCGCGGGCGCCGAATCAGATTATTCATGAGACTCGATGATTAGGAAAATGCGGCCAGCGTGCGGCCCTTCAGGTCGGGGCGCCTCGACGCAATTACACGTTCCTTCTCGCGGCGGATGAAGGCGGGATCGAAAGTCACGATCAAGACCGGCAGAATGGTCATCGCACCAAGCATCGAAACGAACATCCAGACCGCCAGCAGCATGCCCATTTCGGCGTCGAAGCGGATGCTCGACCAGTACCAGAACAGAACCGACGCGACCAGCGTCAGCGCGGTGAATGCAACGGCCTTCCCCGAGGTGATCAAGGCAGTATAGGTACTGCCCTTGAGATCCCAGCCCAGTGCGAGTCCTTCGATAATCCGGCTTACTATGTAGATGGAATAGTCAATCCCAAATCCGACGCCGACAGTGACTACCGGCAGAGTATTAATGTTGATACCGATGTTATGTGCACCCATGTAGGCATTGATAGCGGCATTGGCCAGCGCCAGCGGGAATAGCAAATAGAGTCCCGCCATGAACGAGCGATAGGTTATGAGTATTATTATGTAGATAGTGGCGAACGCAAGTATGTTGAGCAAAAGATCATTGTCGATGATTTCCTGGTTGGCGGCGGCGAGCTCGCCGATTATTCCGGCGGCGAGAGAAAACGTCACGCCGGGCACGCGATGCCTGGGCTCGTCGAAGAATCGCTGGGTGCGCAACACGATCCGCTGGACGTTTTCGCCCTCGCGATCCTTCGAATACACCGTCATCTGGGTGGCGTCGCGCCGCGGCGTGATGATGTAGGCGGTCGAGTCCGGAGACGCGCCCGCCAGCAATCCGCCGAGCAGTTGTCCTGTCCCGCGCACAGTGGTCGGCAGCACGTTCCACTTGGGCTGAAATTCCCTGAGCGCGGAGCCGCCGTTCGACAGCAGATCGGCAACCGAGAATGTGCGCCCCACCGACGGATCGCGCTCCATGTACCGTTCGTACTCGTCCATAACGTGGTAGAGCTTCGGATTGTTGAGCGAGTCACGCTTGGCCAGCTCCGCGACGACGACGAACTGCTCGATCGCGCCAAACTCGCTCTGGATGGCGGCCATCGAGCGGTTATACGCCGAGTTGGGCCACAGAATGGGCGATTCGGACGACGGGTCGCCGACCTTGAGTCCGGACCAGAAAAACGCGCACAGCGCAATCACCACGATCGTGGCAGCAAATGTGGCGATGCGGCCCGGCCTTTCCAGCATCGGCCTTGCGATCGACTGCAGCATTCGTTTGAAGAAGCCATGCTCGCGGCGCTCGATCACCTCGATGCGCGGCGGGTCGAGGTAGTAGTACACGATCGGATTGAGTATCAGCTCGCTCACGATGATCGCGGCGATCCAGAAGCTCGCGGTGATCGCGAGTCTCTGCAGAAACAGCACCGGCACGAGCAGGATGACGAGCACGCCGAACGCATCGGTCAGAATTCCCGACAGCGACGGAACGAACAGCTCGGAGAACGACGACAGGATGGCCCTTTCCTTGTCGCGCAGGCGGTAAAACTCTTCGTAGTACCGATCGTGCATCTGCACTGAATGGCTGACGGCGCGCGCGGTTATCAGGAACGGGATGACCAGCACCAGCGGATCAAGTCCGAAGCCGAGCAGCCGGATGAAGCCCAGCCCCCAGATCGCGCAAATCACGCCCGAGATCGTCGGCCGCAGCGCACCGCGCCAATCCTGGAAATAAAGATAGAGCAGCATCCAGACGGCGAGCACCGTGGCGACAAAGATCCAGAGAAATTCCGGCGTGTAGTGATACACCCATCCGTACAGGATCGGCTGCCCGCCGTAGTAGATATGCACCGACGCGTCGCGCTCCGGGGCAACGACGATCTTGCGAATCTCGTCGAAGATGCGCGTGTAATCGAGTCGCGTCTCGAGGAAGCTGCCCTCGATCACCGCCGCCTTGTCGTCGAGCGAAACGAAGCGGCCGAAGATCACGCCGGGGTTTTTGTGGACGTTGCTCTCGAGTTCTTCCAGCTCGCCTGCGGTCTTGGGAATGTCGCCGTTGGGCAGCACCGGCGTATTGAGAATCACGCCGCCGGCCAGCGGGCGGAAATAGCTCGAGCTCGCGATCGAGCGCACCGAGCCGTGCTGGATGCCATAAACGAGATCCATGTCGCGCGTCATCTGGACTATTTTGCCGATGATCGCGCGGTTGTAGATCGTCCCCTCTTTCGCCTCGATCATGACGGTGACGTTGTTGACGCTGCCGAAGTACTGGTCGTACTTGTGCGCGATCTGGATGAACGGATGATTCTGCGGAAGCAGTTCGCCGAAACTCGTGACGAGCTGGGTCTGCGCCGCGAAGTAGCCGAAGAATGCGGTGAGCGCGCCGACCACGCCCAACACGATGAAGCGCCGGCGCAGAATCCATTCACCAAAACGATACCAGGTCATTGCGTTCTACGGATTCCCCGTGCTCGCGCGTTTGCGCTCAACCCTGGCACAAGCGCCAGCTCTTGCCGCCGTCCTCGGTGTAAAGGATGGTGCCGTAGCCGACGATCCATCCGTGCTGCGCGTCGAAGAACCGCACCTGGCTCAGCGGGAACGGTATCGCGGGCACGCTCGGATCGTGCGCCCATGCGCCGTTGGGCTGAAGGCGAAGCGCGCTGCCCGTCAGTCCGGTGGTGATTCCATTGTCGCCGGCAAACAGATCGATCGAGAACAGCGGATCGCGCGCCGGAATCTGCGCCGCTCCCGGCACCAGCGTGTCAGGCGCCGCGCCCGGCTTGTCCGACCGATGGGCAAACCGCCAGCTCTTGCCGCCGTCGTCGGTCTGCACCACCCATCCCTCCAGTCCACACGCCGCGCCATGCTTTTGATCGCGGAACGAGACGCTGAACAAAGTCGGCAGGATGAAATCGGGGAAGCGCGCATCGTCGCCGGGTCCGAGCGGACGTTTCCATTGCGCCACCAGCGATTGCTGCTGCTCAACCCAGCTCTTGCCGCCATTTTCGGTCGCCCAGATTCGCCCCAGCTCGCCGACCACCCAGCCGTGATCGGCGTCGAGGAAACTCGCACTGTAAAGCACCGGCTCCTCGTACGGCAGCGCGTAGTCGGCCAGCTCCTGCGGAAAAAGCCGCTGCAACTGGCGCTTGATGAAACTCTCGCCGCCGTTGGTCGTGCTCATCACCAGCGCGCGGTCGCCGACAAAAAAGCCATGCAGCGCATCGGGAAACGACAGCCCGAAAATGAACAGATGCGTTCGCGAGTTCAGACGCTCCCAGCTCTTGCCGCCGTCGCGCGTGCGCATCACCAGGCCGTCCTGCCCGCACAGGTAGCCGATGCGATCGTCGGCCATCTGGATTCCGAAGACGCCGAGCTGGGTGCCGATATCGATCCGCTTGAAATTACGCCCGCCGTCCTCGGTCAACAGCACCTTGCCCCGATCGCCGACGACAAACGCACGCGTCGGGCTGGTCGGCCATACATCGAAAAATTTGTCGGTCAGCGTGATATTGCGAAGCGGCAACGGCGGCAGCACAACTTCGCGATGACACGCGCAGGTCGCGAGCGCGATTAGAGCAAATAGGGTCTTGATTAAGCTGTAGGCACGGAGGTTTCGCTCCATTCGGCCGATCCCATGGGGGGAATTTGCTCTATACTCAAGCAAACCCGCCAGCTTAGCAAGCCGCATTCTGCGCGCGAAGAATCGCCCCGCCGCCCTCAAACGCGCGTTCACTTCATTGAATGTGAAACCCACCGTGGGTTTCACGCTTCCCTGGGCAGGGGTGACCCCTGCACCCGGTGTTAAGACAAGATGCGGGGCTTCGCCCTGTTAGAACTTTTTTTGTGTCATCCTGAGCGCAGCGAAGGAACCCGGATCCTACCTCGCCCGTTATTTTCACGGGAGAGGCGGCCGGCCGCAACGCGGCCGGTAGGTGAGGGTTCTGCGGCGCATCGACTCTTTCCGTCATCCCAACCGAAGCCGAGGAGCCTGTCCCGAGCGAAGCCGAGGAACCCCGGTTCTTCGCCTCGCCCTGTCAGGGAGAGGCCGCGCCTCCGGCGCGGGGAGCAGGCCACCCCGTCACGACCGAAGTGCCCACGAGTTGGCGCCTTCGCGGCATTGCTCGCCGAGTGGATTGGTGGTTGCGTTCTGCAGGGAACCGTGGCTCGTTGGGTGTGGCGAAGGCCGACGGTATCATGATGACCACCAAACCTCATTTAAGGAACAGTCAGAAAATGGCAAAGCTAACCACGAAGACCCGCAAGAAAATGCCTGCCAAAGAGTTTGGTGAACCGGGAAAACGTGCGTACCCGATGCCGGATAAGGCCCATGCTGCGAATGCAAAGGCTCGCGCCGCTCAGATGGTCAAGAAAGGCAAGCTATCGGAATCGGAAAAAAAGAAGATTGACGCCAAAGCAAACAAAAAGCTTGGCGATACAGCAAAGTAGAGGACAGGAAAAACAAAGACCTGGATATATAGAACTATGAGTCGTCATATCTCGTGACGAGTGTGCCTCACTTGGTCCATTGTGGCCCGGTCACGAGATTGGCAATGTTATCGGGAGCGCGATAAGAGGACTGTGGTCGATGATCAAAAGAAAAGCAGTTATGAACCGCGACCAATTTCTCGCAAAGATGCACGAGTACCTCACGGATTCAAAGGCCACGCTATTGCGAGAAATCAAGGCTCAACTACAGACCGAACGAGACGCCAGCAGAGACGATTGCATGGACAGCGCCGATCTGGCCGCCGAACAGAGTGAGCGAGAGATCGGCACCATGCTGTCCGAGCGTGAGCGGTTCAGGGTCGGACAGATCGACGATGCGATCGAGCGACTCGTATCGCAGAAATACGGCCTGTGTGAGAGGTGCGGCTTCGAGATCACCGAGGAGCGCCTCAATGCGATGCCTTTCGCCCGGCTTTGTTGCGATTGCCAGCAGGAGCGAGAGCGTGAAGCGAAGACGCGGCACCGCTACGAGGAGCAGCCCTACAAGGGCAGCGAGCTCGGCTCGATCCACGCGCCGGAGGAGGGAAACTACGATCTGCCGGTCAGCCCAGGGAATGAAGGGGTCCTCGAGATGCTTCAGACCGAACCCCGGCCCGGGGGATTAACCGCTAGCAGTTTGCTGAAAAAGTGATTTTCAACGCCCGCGCCTTCTCTCGCTTGTCACTCCCGTGTGGAAAGACGTTGTAGGTTCGCCTGCTCATTCCTCTCGACTTTATTTAGAAGTGGGCTTTGGAGTAGCTTCACCTCCTTCCACCGACGATTTTGCACCGATCGACAAAACGGATCGCCGCACCGGTAGCACAATCCTCCGGAGCGCGGTACCCTGACAACAATGACATTTCACTCTGAAGCGGTTTACAGTGTCTCGTAAATTTGGATAGCTTCGCCCGAATGGCAAAAAAAGCGGTCACCGGCGGAGCAGATCAAACCGTATCAGCGAGATCGGTGTCGCCCTATCTCTCGAGACTGCTGTCTAGACTGTTGCGCGCCTTTCAGAAACTAGGTCCAGGTATCGTAACCGGTGCCGCCGACAACGATCCCAGCGGCATCGCGACATATTCTCAAGTTGGCGCCCAGTTCGGATTCGCGATGCTCTGGACAATGCTTCTTACTTATCCGCTGATGGCGGGGATCCAGGAAATCAGTGCATGGATCGGGCGGGTGACCGGTTTTGGCATAGCGGGCAACATTCGTCGTCACTACTCGCCCATGATTCTCTATCCGTTAGTCGCGCTTTTGTTGATCGCCAATGTTATCAATCTGGGCGCCGATATAGGAGCGATGGGAAGCGCTCTGCAAATGCTCGTGGGCGGATCCACGCTTTTGTATACCGTGATGTTTGGCGTGATTTCGGTCATAGCGGCAATCCTCGTACCATATCGGCAATATGCCGAATTACTAAAGTGGTCGGCACTCGTCTTGTTCGTATACGTAGGGACTTCACTAATAGTTCATGTTCCCTGGAAACCCGTGCTGGCGGGGACGTTTATCCCGTCGCTTTCTTTTTCTAATAGCTATTTGACCGCGTTGACCGCGGTGTTTGGAACCACGATTAGTCCATATCTTTTCTTCTGGCAGGCATCGCTGGAAGTGCAGGAACAGGAGGCTGCGCCGGACGAAAAACCTCTCAAGCGCGCTCCAAAGCAGGCGCCGGCGCAACTTGGGCGGATGCGAGGCGATACCTACTTGGGAATGGCATTTTCCAACGTGATCTCCTTTTTCATTATTTTGGACACCGCCGCTGTGCTTCACGCTCATGGCATCACCGATATTCAGACGGGAGCCCAAGCGGCGGAAGCGCTACGCCCGCTGGCGGGTGAGTTGGCCTTCTTGTTCTTCAGCGTTGGTATTATAGGAACGGGGTTGATCGCTATTCCGGTTCTGGCGGGCTCCTCGGCGTATGCGCTGGCGGAAACCCTCAAGTGGCCGATCGGACTCGAGCGCAAATTCCACAAGGCTAAAGGATTCTATGGAATTCTATTCGTGGCGACGGTGCTCGGCGTCGCATTGAATTTTGTTGGAATCAATCCGATCAAAGCGCTCTTCTGGAGCGCCGTAGTCAACGGCGTTGCCGCCGCACCGATCATGATCGTGATGATGCTGATGACGACCAACAAAAAAATCACCGGCTCGGTCCGATTGCCCGTCCCGCAGAAAATTATTGGATGGGTCGCCACCTCAATTATGTGTCTCGTGGCAGCAGTTGTGATCGCAAGTTTCGCTAAATAGCTGGTTGATACCCGGACTCAGTCGGTTCAGTGTCGAGGAGAGCAGATTCCCACACCGGCAATTCACACTCAAGGTCGGAAGCAGGCGAGCCCTGAGGTGAGCCAGACGGTTCATCTTACGAACGTCGCGGATCGACCTGCGAAACATGCACGCCTGCTGCATCGAACTACAAAAACTTCTTGTTGGAAATCCGAGCGCTCGGCTTCTAATGCTGGATACTTTCAATGAGATTCTCACGCAAAACTTCTCCGTCAACCATCCCTTGCTTCACGGTCAGTACATTTTAGCCGCGGGGAGTCACCCACAACCCGATTGGGGCAACTGGCTGTCGCAACCGTTTCTCTCAGGGGTGCTGACCACTGCGGCCCCGTGGTTTAAAACGATTCACGAGGCTCGAATCGGGAACCAACTTGCACACGCAAAAGTCAAGAAAGATAGTCACAGCGGAAAGCTCACCAAGCCGATCGGCTTTGCCGAAATGGAGAAACTAATGCGCCCTGCCCCAGCGGCCTGGGCGGATCTGATACGTGAGTCGAGGAAAATTCCGTAGGGCTGACAGTGCAGTCCTCGCAAGACTGTCGATAATGGCGCATTTCCGTGCCGCAGTTTTGGACAGCGACTGGATAGCGGACTGCTTCGCGCAGGGAACTCGCCGCGTTGGAAAAAGGAGAGTCGGAATTCTCTAAATTACAGGTCCGCCAGCAACAGGCCGGTCAGGTACTCGCCCTCCGCGTGACCGAGCAGCACAGGATGGTCCGGGCCGGGCCCCAGATGCGCAATCAGGCGAAGATTGCGGCCGGCGTTGGACGCGGAGTATCGCACGGCGCGAACGAAATCGTCGGCGCGGAAATGCGTCGAGCACGAAAACGTCATCAGGCGCCCGCCCGGCGCCAGCGCCCGCATCGCAACCGAATTCAGTTCGACGTAAAGGCGGCCCGCGCGCTCCGCATCGCCTCTGTTGCGCGCCAGCGGCGGCGGATCCAGCACGATCAGATCGAAGCGATTTGGAGTTTCGGCCATGAACTTGCCGGCTTCGCCGTGAACGAACTCGACGGCGGTGGCGGGATACTCGTTCAGTTCGAGATTTTGCCGCGCGATTTCCAGTGCCCGCGCGGACGTATCGACGGCGACGATCCGCGCGGCGCCACCCGCAATCGCCGCGAGCGAGAATCCGCCCTGGTAGCAGAAAGCGTCGAGCACCCGCGCACCGGACGCGATTCGGCCCGCAATCGCGCGGTTGTCGCGTTGATCCAGGAAATAGCCGGTCTTCTGTCCGTGCTCGAAATCGATCTTGATTTTAATTCCGTTCTCGGCCGCGATCGTCCCGGTCACGGCTTCGCCGGCGAGAACCGCGACGTGGTCGTCGAGGCCTTCCTGCTTTCTCACCGCGCCGTGGCTTCGTTCGATGATCGAGCGCGGATGAAGCAGCTCGTCCAGCGCCGCGACAATCGTTGCGCGCATCCGGTCCGCGCCCGAGGTCAGGATTTGCACGACCAGCACGTCGCCGAATCGATCGACGACCACGCCCGACAGCCCATCGCCGTCGCCGTTGACGAGGCGGTACGCATTCGTATCGTCGCGGATGAACCGCCGCCGAATTTCAAGCGCGCCCTTTAGCCGGCGCGCAACCAGCTCTTCGATTGCGGGCGCCTCTCCCCACGCGATCATCCGGATTGCGATCGTGGTCGCGGGGTTGCAGTAACCCATGCCGAGCAGCACGCCCGCCGCGTCGTGCACTGTAACGGGAGCGCCGGCTTCAGGCGAGCGCGGTTCAATCCGATCGATCGCTTGCGAGAAGATCCACGGATTGCCGCCGCGGACCGGCCCTTCCCTGCCGCGCTTGAGGATTGCGCGCGCGAGCGGCGCGCTCACCGCGCCGGCCATGCCGGCTCGCCGGCGCGGGCGAACTCGCCGCTGCGGCCGCCGCGTTTTGCGACCAGCCGGATTGCGCCGATTTCCATCGCGCGATCGATTGCCTTGGCCATGTCGTAAATCGTCAATGCCGCCGCACTCACTGCGACCATCGCTTCCATCTCGACGCCGGTGCGCGCGTCGGTGACGGTGCGCGCCTGGATTTGCAGTGCAGAATTGGAAGAATCGGGCGTGAAATCGATTTCGACTACTTCGAGCGGGATCTGATGGCAGAGCGGAATCATCTCATGCGTGCGTTTCGCCGCCATTATTCCCGCGATGCGCGCCGCTGCCAGCGCCTCGCCTTTTTTGAGTTTCCCGCCAACTATCGCTTGCAGGGTCGCCGGCGCCATCCGGACCTGGCCGCGCGCGATCGCCTCGCGCCGCGTTACCGGTTTTTGGCCGACATCGACCATCCGGATTCGCCCGCGAGCATCAAGATGCGTCAGGCGCGCGGAGACGGCGCGCGGCTTTTGGGATTGTTTCTTGCCCGCCATTGTAAGGAAGTGGTTAGAGCTTATGTTGACCGCCCGCGAATATACAATAAACTCTTGATTCCCAGTTCAACAAAACATCTCAAACAATTGCGCAGGACAGGTTATATGGCTGACGAAATCAACAAGGTCGTAATCCTCGGTTCCGGGCCCGCCGGACTAACTGCGGCGCTCTATTCTGCGCGCGCCAATCTCAGTCCGCTGCTGATCGAGGGGAATGAACCCGGCGGCCAACTCACCATCACCACGGAGGTCGAAAACTATCCGGGCTTCGAGCATGGCATCCAGGGCCCCGAGATGATGGACGTGTTCCGGCGCCAGGCGACTCGCTTCGGAACGCGTTTCATGACCGGCGCAGTGACCGAGGCGCGCCTGGGCAAGCGGCCTTTCGAGCTCGTGGTAGACGGCAAGGTGGTCAAGGCCGAGGCCGTGATCATTTCGACCGGCGCGTCGGCAAAGCTGCTCGGAATCGAATCGGAAAAACGCTTGATGGGTTACGGTGTGAGCGCATGCGCCACCTGCGACGGCGCATTTTTCAAGGAAAAGGAAGCGATCGTGGTTGGCGGCGGCGATACCGCGCTGGAGGAAGCGAACTTCCTGACCAGATTCGTCACCAAAGCCACGATCGTGCATCGCCGCGACGCGCTGCGTGCATCGAAGATCGTGCAGGATCGCGCGCGCCGCAATCCGAAGATCGCGTTCATCTGGGATTCGGCAATCGACGAGATTTTTGGCGACCCGAAAAACGGCGTGAGCGGCATCAGGTTGAAAAATCTCAAGACCGGCGCGACCGCCGACCACAAGACCGACGCGGTCTTCGTCGCGATCGGTCATCAGCCAAACACCGCGCTCTTCAAGGGCCAGCTCACGATGGACGAGGTCGGCTATCTGAAAGTGAAACCGGGATCGACCTACACCAACATCGACGGCGTGTTCGCCGCCGGCGACGTTGCCGACAGCGTGTATCGGCAGGCGGTCACAGCCGCGGGCACGGGATGCATGGCGGCGATCGACACGGAGCGCTGGCTGGAAGCGCAAGAAGCCGGCCGGCAATGACTTCGCGCATACGCCGAGCTTCGTCCTGCGCGGACTCGGTGAAGGTCCACAGAAAATAGCTTGGCGATGATCGGCGGCGAATTCCTGACGTGGTTGCATCTGTGCGCGATGGCGGCGTACGTCGGCGCGCAATTCGCGGTCATCTATATGCTGATTCCGGCCGCACAGACCGCGCCCAACGAGGCGGCCCGGCGCTCGAGCCTGATCGCCGGATTCAAGTTTTACAACCCGTTCACGATCGCGGTGCTGGGAATTGTTGTGATTAGCGGCGCGACGCGCCTGACGGACTTGAAAGCGTCGATGAAGTTCGACTACTTCGCGCGGATCGGTTCGGCGCTCGAGCTGAAGCTGGCGCTCGCCTTCGTTCTCATCTTGATCCAGACCTACATCACGTTCGGACTGGCATTCAGAATCGGCCGGCAGGAAGAGGTGGCCGCACACGGCGACGGCGAGGCGTTTACCGTCGAACAGTTGAACTCGATGCTGCGGCGAATTCGCGCGATGGCGTGGTTCACGATCGTGCTGGCGGCCGCGGTCATCTGGGTGTCACTCACCATGGTATCGCGAATGGTGGATGAGCCCGCCACCGCGTCCCCTCCCGTAACTTCCTCGGACGATTTCAGGCCAATGCCAGCAGCGAGCTAACGACGTATCCGAGCGTGATCAAACCGAACACCACGCCGGGCAGTTCGCTCAGCAGACTGTTCTGCGCGAACCGGACTCCAGTAGTGGATTCCGCCGCTTCGTTGGCGTTGCCGATTCCCGCGATTCTTGCTTCATTGGTTGTTGCGTTCATTTTCAGGTCCTCCCGTATTCAGTGACTGACTTGGGTAGAGCAACCTGTGTGCCATCAGAAAAACTCTCGATTTGATAACAACTTTCCAAACTAAGCATTTGGTACGGGCGCTCGGCAATGGCAGAATAATCATTAAAATCAATAGCTTACTGGAAGTCGCAGAATGCGAGGACGAATCCGCCACTTTTCGACATTCGCGGTAAATTTCCTTTTTCGCGAATCAGCGCAATCGGCTAGCTGCACCTATCTCGCTGCGGATCGGCTTGCGCTTGGCCCCTCTTTGATCATCTCAATGCATCTGCAAGAGTGGCGCGATGGCGAGTGAAATGAATCAGGAGGCGCCCCAATCCAACGGCAAGGCAACCGGAGGATTGAAGCCGCCTACCGCGTTGCTCGCCGCCGACGCCGCCGCGCCCGGCGCGCATCCGCATTTCATCCGCAGCCTGGCGCTGCGCTTCGCGGAGGAGGCGATCTTCCTGATGGCCGTCGGCGGCGCGATCGCGATGGGACTCGGAATCACCTCCTACTTTACCGAGCATCACTATGTGCTCGCATACCTGGCGGCATACGCGGGCTTTCGCTTTGCCGATTTGATTGTGCGCGAAGACGCCGAGGACAGTCCCGCACACGAAGAACTCAGCCAGCGAATCGCCGTGCAGCTTCCAATCCTCGTAACGTTTGCGGCGGCGCCGTTCGAGCGCACTTATGCTTACGGCGGCTCAGCGCCCGCATTCGTCAGCGCGCTTGGACTGCTGATTGCACTGTGGGGGATGTGGCTGGCGCTTGGCGCGCGCGTTCAGCTCGGATTTTTTACTTCGGGCAGAACGGCCGAGCATCCGGTGCTCGTCAAGAGCGGCTTTTATCGTTACGTCAGGCATCCGATTTACGCGGGTGCATATTTGGTAATGTTGGGATGGCCGCTCATCTACGGAGCGCCTATCACCGCGATCCTGGCGCTGATCGTCGGAGCGATTTTCGCGCAGCGACGAATGAAGTCCGAAGAGGCCGAGATGCGCGCGCAATTTGGCGAAGAGTACGACGCCTACATACGCGAGACGGACGCGTTGGTTCCGTCGATCTGGTAGGTGATTAGGACGGCCGCTTCAGCGGTCGCGTGCTTGAAGCTGGCAGCGGGCGTGCGAGCAGAAGTTGTTTTCGTTGCCGTCGCTTACAAACTTCGCGCCGCATGCCGCGCATTCGCGAATCGATTCGCCGGGCTTGAGCCGCCCCATGAGCTCGGCCGCCTCGGCTGAGTCGTCGGTCTTTGATGCTCGCGTCATACGTCGCGTCCGCGATCTCTCCGGCAATGCTCCATCGGCAACCAGCCGGCCATTCGCACCCATCATGGCGAGTTCGTCGGCGCGATTATTGATCGGATCGGTGTCGTGTCCGCGAACCCATTCGAATCGAACGCGCCGTGCCACCGCTTCGGCGTCGAGCAGTTTCCACAAATCGTGATTCTTGTTGCGCTTGTAATGAAGCGTCATCGAATTGACGACGTACCTGCTGTCACTGCGGACAACAACGTGGGCGCCGCGTTCGGTCGCGCGTAAGCCCTCGATCGCGCCCATCAATTCCATCCGGTTGTTGGTGGTTGAAGGATCGTGGCCGTTGAGTTCGGTCACAACGCCATCGGGATCGCGGATCACGACGCCCCATCCGCCCGGCCCGGGGTTACCGATGCAGGAGCCGTCGGCGTAAACGAGATATTCGCGAGGCGCGGTTGCCATGGCCGGATTCTAGCTGAGGCCGCGATCTTTTCGCAGCCGCGTGAACCACGCGAGGTATTGTCCAGCCGCCCGTTCCCACGAGAAATCCGACGCAAAGCAATTTTGCATCAGCCGCCGCCACGTCGTGCGCTCCCTGAACGTCGCCACCATCCTGCCCATCGCCGCGACCATTTCAGCCGCGTCGAACTTGTCGAATACGAAGCCGTTGCCGGTCGCGCGCCGGGGATCGAACTCACTTACCGTGTCGCGCAGTCCTCCGGTGGCGCGGGCCACGGGCACCGTGCCGTAGCGCAGCGCATACATCTGGGTGAGTCCGCACGGTTCGAATCGCGACGGCATCAGGAAAGCGTCGCTGCCAGCCTGGATTCGATGCGCGATCGTGTTGTTGAACTCGATTATCGCTCGAAGTTTTCCAGGGTAGCGTGACTCTGCTTGTTTGAAGAATTTCTCGAGCACCGGATCGCCGTTCCCGAGCATGACGAGTTGCAAATCCAGGCTCATCACGGCGTCGAGCGCGTCCTTAAGCAGGTCGACGCCTTTTTGCCCGGTCATGCGGGTGACCATCCCGACCATCGGCCAATGCTCGTGGTTCCGCAGACCGAGTGAATCGCGCAACGCGCGTGCGCACGCGCGCTTGCCGTCGGGTTTCGCGGGCGTGTAAGTCGCGGCGATTGCGCGGTCGGTGGCGGGATTCCACTCGTTGTAGTCGGCGCCGTTGAGGATTCCCACGAAATTTTCGCCCTTGTCGCGAAGCACTCCCTCGAGTCCAAAGCCGAGTTCCGGGTCTGTAGTCACTTCGTGCGCGTAGGTGGGGCTCACGGTTGACGCGCCGTCGCACAGAACGATAGCGCCCTTCATCAGATTCAAGTGGCCGTAAAATTCCAGGTAATCGACCGAAAAATACGACGCGCCGAGATTGAGCAGCGCAAAGTCCTCGCGTTTGCCGATACCCTGGAAGGCAAGATTGTGAAGCGTGAAGATCGAGAGCGCCTGCTTGAACCGGGGGCGAAGAGCGTTGTCGGCGCGGATCGCAATCGGCACGGCAGCCGAATGCCAATCGTGAGCATGTACTACGTCCGGCGCGACTATCTCTGCGGCTGCGACGGCGGCCGCGCGGCCAAAGAAGAGAAAGCGCCGCATGTTGTCGGGATAGTCGATCCCGTTCTCGCCATAGATTCCGCGCCGGGCGAAAAATCCGGGATGATCGATCAGGTACATCGGCACGCCGTGCGGATCGGCCGCGCGCAACACCGAAAAACGTTCGATGCCGGCGCCGAATCGCATCGGGATATCGCGCACGACCGGCGAATTCTCGACGCTTTGCACAAGCGAAGCGTAGCCGGGCACGATCAGCGACGGTTCCTCGCCGGCCGCCTTCAATGCCCCCGGCAGCGCGCCGATCACGTCGGCGAGACCGCCGGCCTTTGCGTGGGGGGCGGCTTCGGCCGCAACGATCGCTATCTTCACGAGATCAAATTTCCGCGGGCCCGGTGGCCGTCAAAAACATACGCGCCGCGGCTGGACCGTTCCAGCATCGCAGCGCGCATCATTTTCCAGATTATGCCGAGCTGATTGGCGAGCTTCTCGCGATATCCCTATTAATTCAGCACCGTCCGCTCGGTCCGCGCCGCCGCGGGAGCGGGTGCGGCCGCGGGAGTGGGCGCCGGCTGCGCCGCGGGAGCGGGCACGGGCTCGGCCGCAGCCTGCACGGCGTCGCCATCGCGCAGCGCGTGCCGAATGACCTCATCGACAGTATCGACGAAAATCATTTCGAGCTCTTTGCGCACTTCGGGCTGGATGTCCTCGAGGTCGCGCTCGTTGCGGCGCGGCAGAATGATCGTCTTGATCCCGGCGCGCCTTGCCGCAAGCACCTTCTCCTTGATACCGCCGACCGGCAGCACCTTGCCGCGCAGCGTTATCTCGCCGGTCATCGCGACGTCGGATCGCACCGGCCGGCCGCTGAGCAACGACGCCAGCGACGCCGCGATCGTCACGCCGCCCGACGGTCCATCTTTGGGAATCGCTCCGGCGGGAACGTGGATGTGGATGTCGGATTTCTCGAAAAAGTCCGGCGCGATTCCCAGCGCCGCTGCGTGGGTGCGTACGTAAGAGAGCGCGGCCTGCGCCGATTCCTTCATCACGTCGCCGAGCGAGCCGGTAAGGTTGAGACCTTTCTGCCCCGGCATCCGGGTGCTCTCGATGAACATTATCTCGCCGCCGTTGGGCGTCCATGCCAGCCCGGTCGCAACCCCCGGCTCCTGCGTGCGTTCAGCGACCTCGGAAAAGAAGCGCGGCGCGCCGAGGTAGCGTTGCACGTCGGCTCCGGAAACGATCGGAGGGGCAGTTTCGCCCTCGGTTATCGAACGCGCGATCTTGCGGCAGACGCGCGCGATCTCGCGCTCGAGATTTCTAAGCCCGGCCTCGCGCGTGTAGCTATGGATAATCTCGCGCAGCGCCTCCTCGGAAAATTCGATCTTCTGATCGCCGAGTCCGTTCTCGTTGAGTTGCTTGGGGACCAGGTGCCGCTGCACGATTTGCAGCTTCTCTTCCTCGGTGTATCCCGGCAGCTCGAGCACTTCCATTCGGTCGCGCAGCGCGTGCGGAACCGGGTCGAGCATGTTGGCGGTGGTCAGGAACAGTACTTTTGAAAGATCGAACGGCACGTCCAGGTAATGATCCGAGAACGTGTTGTTCTGTTCCGGATCGAGCACCTCGAGCAGCGCCGACGCCGGGTCGCCGCGGAAGTCCATGCCGAGCTTGTCCACTTCGTCGAGGATGAACAGCGGATTGTTCGAGCCCGCATTGCGAAGCCCCTGGATGATTCGGCCCGGCAACGATCCGATGTAAGTGCGGCGATGGCCGCGAATCTCGGCCTCGTCGCGGATGCCGCCGAGCGACAGGCGCACGAATTTGCGGCCGAGCGCGCGCGCGATCGACTTGCCCAGCGAGGTTTTGCCCGTGCCCGGAGGCCCGACGAAGCACAGGATGGGTCCCTTGGAGTCCTTCTTGAGCTTGCGCACCGCGAGGAACTCGAGGATGCGTTCCTTTATTTTTTCGAGGTCGTAGTGGTCCTCGTCGAGCACCTGGCGCGCGTGGCGAATGTCGAGATTGTCCTCGGTCGAGACGCCCCACGGCAGGCTGACCAGCCAGTCGAGATAGGTGCGCACGACAGTGTGCTCCGCCGACTCGGGCGGGATCATCTTGAGGCGCTCGAGTTCCTTGTCCGCGACTTTGCGCGCCTCGGGCGACATTTTCGCCTCTTCGATCTTCTTTTCGATCTCCTCGACTTCGGAAGTGCGCGCGTCGCCCTCGCCCAGTTCCTTCTGGATCGCCTTGAGCTGCTGGCGCAGATAATACTCGCGTTGATTTTTGTTGAGCTCGGTCTGAACCTGGGACTGAATCTTATGGCCGAGTTCGAGCATCTCAATCTCGCGGCTCAGAATCGCGATCAGCTTTTCCAGCCGCGCGCGAACGTCGAGCGTCGCGAGAAGATCCTGCCCCTCTTCGATCGAAATCTTCAGGTAGGAGGCGGCCATGTCGGCAAGCCGGCTGGCCTCCTTGACCTGCATCGCCATCACCTGCAATTCGTCGGGCAGGTACGGCACCAGCGAGACAAACTTGGAAAACTGGCTGACCAGATGCGCGTGCAGCGCGTCGATTTCCCGGTCGGAGGAAACCGGCTCATTGAGCCGCTTCACGTGCGCGAGGAAGTACGGCTCGCGCTGGGTGAACTCGCCGAGTTCGATTCGCGCCAATCCCTGCACCAGCACGCGTACGCTCTGATCCGGATAGCGCAACATCTTGAGGATGCGCACCGCGGTGCCGAGCTGGAACAATCCCTCGGGCGCGGGCTGCTCGTCTTCCGGGTTCTTTTGCGCCGCCAGCGCGATAACCTTCGAGGTCTGACCGCAGTCCTCGATCAACTTGAGCGACGACGGCCGCGAAACCAGGAACGGATGAATCTGACTCGGGAAAATCACGATGCCGCGCAACGGCAACACCGGCAGGACCTCGGGAATCTCGGCCTTGCTCAGATCCTCTTCAATCTCGAAGCGTTTTTCGCCTTTGGGTTTATCTGCCATAGGTCAATCGAACCTCGTAGGGCAAACCCCGCCACGCCTTCCACGCAACCCAAACTTCACCGTAATATACGGTGGTGGGGCGGACGAGGTTACCTCTTGGATAAGAAGCTAATCACGGTGACCGGCTCGCGCTACTGATGAGGAAACATTGCCTAATATCGGATTCGATAAGCTATTCAGCGAGGAAGAAGCCAACGAGCTGATTCCACGTCTGGAAATTCTGATGCGCCAACTGCAGATGCAGGCGACGTCGTTGCGCGCGCGGATCGACGAATTGTCGGTGACCGATCCCTCGATCTTGGATTGCACGATGAGCAAAATCGTCGGGCGTTACCCCGAGCTGCGGTCGTTCGCGACCAACATGGCCGACGCCACCGCCCAAATCGAATCGTTCGGATGCATCCTCAAGGATATCGACCTGGGGCTGATCGATTTTCCCTATGACGCGGACGACGAAGTTGTTTTCCTGTGCTGGCAGTTCGGCGAGCCGCGCGTCGTCGCATGGCACAGCGTGAACAGTGGATTTTCCGAGCGCCAGCCAATGCCCGGCGCGCCGGACCGATGGCTCAACTGAACGCGATGCTAATTACTAATTACTGAAAAAAATGATTTTAATTTTGTCGATTTACCTGGCCGCACTTGGATGCTGGCTCGGCGGAATTGTTTTCTTCTCGTTCTTCACCGCGCCGGAGGTTTTCACGCATCTGCCGACAGCCGAAGCCGGCCAAGTGATCAGCGCAATCTTCCCGCGCTACTACATGCTCGGCTACGTCGCGGGAACGGTGAGCCTCATGCTCGCGGTGTATTTCACCGCCGTGCGCGGACCGCGGATGTGGTGGGGCGCCACCACGGTCGTGCTGGCAATCGCGCTCGGAATTACCTTTTATGCCGGCACGGTCATTCTGCCGCGAGCCGACGCCATCCGCACCGTCATCGAAGATCCAAATCCCGACGCTGCCCGCAAGGCCGAGTTCGACCGGCTGCACCGGATGTCGGTGATTCTCAATGGCGCCGTGCTGCTGTTGAATCTCGCCGCAATCGTGGGCACTTCGGGAGCGTTGACCTCGCGTGGCTGAGCATCGTTACAAGGCGGTCGTGATCGATTTATTCGACACGCTCGTCAACTGGAATCTCGAAGCGCTGCCGGTCATGCAATTCCGCGGGCGCGAAATTCGAAGCACGGCTCCCCTACTTTATCCCGCGCTGGAAACCGCGCTCGGCGAGCGCTTCGACCGCGACTCCTTCGCGGAGGCGCACGCGTCGGTTTACAGCGAGATATTCAGCCAGCGAGCGAAGGCGGACGCGATCGAGATTACCTGCCTCGAGCGCTTCTCGCGCACGCTCAAACTGCTCGGCGTCGACGAAGACCTGGCAGCGCCGCTGGCCGAAAGTCTGCGCCGAATCCACATGGGACGGGTGCGCGAGGTCACCTGGGCGCCGGTGCCGCGAATCGACGCGATGAAAAGAATCGCCAGGCACCTGCGCGTCGGCTTGATCTCAAACTTCGACGATTCCGAAACCGGCCACCTCATCATGCATGACACCGGCATCCGCGAGCTCTTCGACGCCGTGATTATCTCGGCCGACACCGGCTACCGAAAACCCAACCCGCTCATCTTCAAAAAAATTCTCGACCTGATGAGCCTCGAGCCCGCCGATATCCTGTTCGTTGGCGATACTCCTCTCGACGACGTGCTGGGCAGCACAGGCGTTGGGATGCATTCGGCGTGGATTCGCACGCGCGATCGCGAGCTGCCCGAGGGAATTCCTGCGCCGGACATCGTCATCTCGGACCTCGCGGAACTGCCCGACGCGCTTGGTTTACAAAAGTAATGGCTGATCAGGATCGAAGCCGCTTTGTCCGGGTGCTTGAAAGCGCACCGTTCGCCGCGATGCTCGGGCTGAAGATCGAATCCGCCGCCAACGGCGCGGCGCTGGTGCGGATGCCATTCGACTTGCGGCTGCTCAACGAGGGCGGCCGGGCCGCTCCCGTTCACGGCGGCGCGATTGCCTCGCTGGCCGACGTTGCTGCATGCGCCGCGGTGTGGACTTTGGCCGAAACCGTCCGCACCGCGACCATCTCGATCACGGTGAACTACACGGGCTTCGCCGTGAATTCTGACCTGACCGCCCGCGCCCGAGTGAAGCGGAGGGGCAAGCGCATCGCCAGCCTGAGCGTCGAAATCGCCGACGCGTCCGACGCCCTCATCGCCGACGCGCTCGTCACTTACAAGATCGCCTAGCCTCATCATGTCATCGACTCTGGATAACATCCGCCACGCCGCCGCGCCGCATGGACTCAATCTGGTCGCGGCGACTCCTGTGGCGCGCTACGACAACGAAACCGCGGTCACGGAAATTTCGCGCGCCTCGGCGATCGATTCCCATGCACGCTCGATCGTCGTCATCGGCAACGGCGGCGGCGCGCTCTGGGATGCGCTCAAATCCCACGCGGCGCAGCATCCGCGATGGTGGGATCGCGCGAATCCGCTCGACGAATTCACTCGCGAAGTTGTCGAGCGCGACGTGGCCGGCCCCCTTCGCGCATCGGGCGCACGATGCATCACCGTTTACCCGTTCATGAAGAGCGGCCGCACGCTCAACTTCATCGAGCTGGGCAAAGTCGCGGGAGTCGCCGGGCCGAGCATCCTCGGCGTCACCGTGCATCCTATATATGGACCGTGGATCGCATTTCGCGCCGCGCTCCTGCTCGACGAAGAGCTCGATTCACCGGGCGACGCGCTCGGCTTCGACCCGTGCCCGCGATGCACCGCGCGCACCTGTATTCCCGCGTGCCCGGCCGGCGCGGTAAGCGCCGATTCGGGATGGGACATCCCCAAATGCCTGACGCATCGCGTCGAAATCGAGGCGGATTGCGCGCCGCGATGCCACGCGCGGGCGGGATGCGTGCTCGGCCCCGAGCATCGCTACCCCGACGACGAACTCGCCTATCATCAGATGCGCGCGCTGCGCTCGATGCGCCCGTACTACGACTCCCACCTCAAACCCAAACTCTCTCCGTCCTCAGATTGAATTCGCGATTGTTCCCCTTTCCGCGTGTCTGTGACACCGAGGGAAGGGGTTAGGGTTAGGTTTGCTCGTCCTATATAATCCAGCTCGGGGAAGAATTATGGCATTTCCAATCAATCGGCCGCGGCGGCTGCGACGCACTGAAACGATTCGAAGGATGGTTCGCGAGACGCGGTTGTCGCCCGACGACCTTATTGCGCCGATGTTCGTGTGCCCCGGACGCGGCGTGAAGAACGCGATCAAATCGATGCCGGGCGTGGCGCAAATGTCGGTGGACAATGTCGTCGCGGAGGCGCGCGAGACGTGGGACGCCGGCGTCCCCGCAGTCATCCTGTTTGGAATTCCCGAACGCAAGGACTCGCAGGGCAGCGAGGCGTGGAACGACAACGGCGAAGTGCAGCGCGCGATACGCGAGATCAAAGAGCGCGTGCCCGGGATGGCGGTGATTACCGACGTGTGCATATGCGAGTACACCGACCATGGGCATTGCGGCGCGCTCGCCGGCAATGACGTCGATAACGACGCGACGCTCGAGCTGCTGGCGCGCTCGGCGCTGTCGCACGCGCGCGCCGGCGCCGATATCGTCGCGCCGTCCGACATGATGGATGGACGGGTCGGCGCGATTCGCGCCGCGCTCGACAGCAACGGATTCAGTCACGTTGCAATCATGGCGTACTCGGCCAAGTTCGCGTCCGCGTTCTACGGCCCGTTTCGCGAGGCGGCGGAGTCGGCGCCGAAATTCGGCGATCGGCGCTCGTATCAGATGGACCCGCCCAACGGCGACGAGGCGATGCGCGAAGTCGCGCTCGATTTGGAGGAGGGCGCGGATATCGTGATGGTCAAGCCGGCGCTGCCCTACCTCGATCTAATCTGGCGCGTGAAGCAAGAATTCAACGCGCCGGTGGCGGCGTACAACGTTTCGGGTGAGTACTCGATGATCCGCGCGGCGGGAATCAACGGATGGATCGACGAGGAGCGCGCCACGCTCGAAGTGCTGACGGCAATCAAGCGGGCCGGCGCCGATTTGATCCTGACCTACTTCGCCAAAGACGTCGCCCGCAAACTCCGCGCCTGAGCAGGGGTGACCCCCCTGCACCCAGTGTTAAGGCCGCGCTCCGTTGTCGCGCGCGGCCCCTGCCAACGGCTTAATACTGCGCTGCCGTCGCCACGGCCAGGGGTCACCCCTGCCGAAATAGTCGGCAATCGCCTCTGTCAGAGCCGCAATCGTGTATTTGCCTGGACTGACGACCACCTCGAATCCACGCTCGGTCGCGGTCGCCGCGGTTATCGGTCCGATCGCCGCGGCTTTGACTCCCTTCCCCGAGGCGCCTATCAGGTCGCAGAAATTTGTGACTGTACTGGAACTGGTAAACGTCACGAGATCGATCGCCCCCGACGCGATCAGCTCGCGCATCCGCTCGATCTGCGCGCCCTTGGGCTTGACGGTTCGATAGGCGGGCGCGACTACGACTTCTTTGGCGCCCTTGTCACGCAAAATTTCGGGCAACGCCTCGCGCGCGACTTCGGCCCGCGCAATCAGGAAGCGTTTGCCACGAATCCGCTTGATTCCAATCGCGGGAATAATTCGCTCCGCGCGATACTCGTCGGGAACCGCCGCGGCGCGTAACCCATAATCGGCAAGCCGCGCCGCGGTGGCCGGTCCGATCGCCGCAATCGAAGCACGCCCGAGCTCGCGAATATCGCGGCCGCGCGACTTCAGCCGTTCGATAAAGCTCTCGACTCCCGTCGCACTCGTGAAGATTATCCAGTCGAAGGAATTCCGCGCCGGTGACGAGAGACGCGAGATCGCCCGGTCCAGCGCCGCGTAGCTCTTGGGCGGTGCGGTTTCGATGGTCGGAAATTCCACCACCTCCGCGCCGAGCCGTCTGAGCGCCGTGGCGAACTGTGAGGCAGTCTCACGCGATCTGGTCACCACCACGGTGCGGCCGAACAGCGGCGTGCGCTCGACCCACTTGAGATGCTCGCGCAGGCCCGCGCATTCTCCGACCACGATAACAGCCGGCGCGCCGATTCCAGCGCGCGCGGATGCGTCGGCGAGCGTCGCGAGCGTCGCGCTGACTGTCTTCTGCGCGGCGGTCGTCGCCCATTGGACCGCAGCCGCCGGAGTTTCTGCGGGAAGTCCGGCCGCGCGGATTCGATCCAGCGTTGCGCGCATCCGCGCCGTCGCCATCAGGATAACGATCGTGCCGCGGCCCCGAGCCGCCGCGACCAGCTCGTCCCACGGAACCGTCGAGCGCGCGCCCTTGCTTTCGTCCTCATGGCCGGTGACGAACGCGACGAACGAACCGTGCTCGCGATGCGTCAGCGGAATACCGGCGAAGGCCGGCCCTGCAATCGCTGAGGTGACCCCCGGGATCACCTCGAAGCGCACGTTCGCGCGGGCCAGCGCCTCGGCCTCCTCGCCGCCGCGTCCAAAGATAAATGGATCGCCGCCCTTGAGCCGGATCACGACGTGGCCCATCCGCGCGCGCTCGATCAGCATCGCGTTCAATTCGGATTGCTTGATACTTTTTCCCGCGCCGCCCTTCTTGCCGGCGTAAATCAACTCGGCTTTGGGCGGCGCGAGCCGGATCAGTTCCGGACTCACCAGGCGGTCGTAAATCACGACGTCGGCGCGGCCGAGAGCGTCAGCGCCGCGAAGCGTGATCAGATCGGGGGCGCCGGGACCCGCGCCAACCAGGAAGACTATCCCCCGATTCCGATGCTTGGCGCGTGCGCTCATTCAAGACCGAAGAATCGCGGCTGCGTCCCGCGCGAGCATTTTGTTCGCGAGCCGCATCCCGGAATTTTCGGCGGCGGACGGCGCGAGGTCAGGCGCGAGCGGCTCTTCCATCGACTCCGACAGCTCTCGCGCGCCGTCGGGACTGAACAGGATCGCCGCGAGCGCGAGCGTATCGCCCACGATGCTTGCCCTTACGCCGACCGGCGTCGTGCATGACGCATCGATCGCGGCGAGGAACGATCGTTCGGCCGCGGTTTCGTAGAAAGCGCGCGGGTCGTTGATCGTACAAAGCGCGCGATCGAGTTCATTTGAAACGGGGTCGTCGCGGCCGGCCAGCATTTCGATGGCAAGCGCGCCCTGCCCTCCGGCCGGGATGAAATCGCGGCCATCGAGCTCGACGAACTTCACGTCGCGCAACCGCCCCAGCCGCTTCACCCCCGCCATCGCGATTATGATCGCGTCGAAGCTGCCGTCGGTGACGCGCTTCAAACGCGTATCGACGTTGCCGCGCAACGGCAGTACATCAAGCCCCCGATTCATCCTGAGAGCCTGGAAACGGCGGCGCGACGACGAGGTGCCAAGCCGCGCGCCCACCGGCAGCGCCGACAATGCCGAGCCGTCGCGCGTCACCAGGATATCCGAAGTCGTCTCGCGCCCAGGCACCGCAGCCACGCGAAAATTCGGCGGCAGGACTGCGGGAAGATCCTTCATCGAATGGACGGCGGCGTCGATCTTGCGATCGGCGAGCGCCTGCTCGAGTTCCTTGATAAAGAGTCCCTTGCCGCCCACTTGCGCGAGCGACGCCGAGGTCAGCTTGTCGCCGCTGGTGCGTATCTCGACGATTTCAATTTCGGGATCGACATCGGAAATTTGCGCCGCGAGCCGCTCCCGCATCATCGACGCCTGGACCAGCGCCAACTGGCTTGGCCGCGAACCGATTCTGATCTTGAGCCTGGGCTTGAGCGACATAGGGGTTCAGCGTGCCGCGCGGTCAATCGGTGCCCGTGTCGTCATCGTCGTCCGCGTCGTCGAGATCGTGGACTTGCGAGTCCAATTCAGCACCCAGCAGGCGGCGGGCGACCTCGGCGGCAAACGCGGCATCGGGCGTTTTGTCGTCGTGATGTTTGAGGCCGGACAAAATGCGATGAAGCAGTTTGTTGGTCAGTCCGTGAGTAAGCAATTCGACTCGTTCGCGCACCGCGGGTTCGAGTTGCGCCAGCCAGCCGCGATGCCGTCCCAGCTCGACGTCGCGCAGCCGTTCGACACTGTAGCGGATGTCCTTGATAGTGGGGGTCAGGTCGAGACCCGCGAGCCACTTGAGGAACGATTCAACTTCGAGCTCGACGATCTGTTCGGCCTTTTCGGCTTCGCGCTCGCGATCGCCGATCGATCGTTTAACCAGCGCGCCGAGATCGTCGATGTCGTACAGATAGACGTTTTGCAGCGCGTTCAGCCGCTCGTCGAAATTGCGCGGCACGCCCATGTCGATCAGAAACATCGGCCGGTAGCGGCGCTCGCGAATCACGGACTCGAATTCGTCGGGACCCAGCACCGGTTTGGCGGATGCTAACGAACCGATAAGCACGTCCACCATCTTGAGGTACGGCTTGTAGTTTTCGTACGGCACCGCGGTGCCGCCAAGTTCACGCGCGAGCGCGACTGCGTGATCGAAAGTGCGCGAGGTGATCAGCAGCGACTCGATTCCGAGCGCGTTCAACTGGCGGGCGGTCAACTCCGCCATCTTGCCCGCACCCATCAGCATCACGGTCTTGTCTTTCAACGTATCGAAAATCTGGCCCGCAAGCGCGACTGCCACGGAACTGATGGAGACCGAACCATGACCGATAAGCGTGTCCTGGCGCACGTGCTTGGCGACGCTGAACGCCTTGTGGAACGCGCGATGCAGAATCGGGCCGACGGTGCCCGCCTCGGCCGCCTGTGCGTAGGCAGTCTTGAGCTGGCCCAATATCTGCGGCTCGCCAACGACCATCGAATCGAGACTCGCACCGACGCGGAACAGATGACGCGCGGCGTCGCGCCCGGCGGAACTATAAACCACGTCGGCGAACGCGGCTTGCGCGACCTTTCGATCCGCGGACAGAAATGTGAGCGTCTCATCGGCCGCGCGCGCCGTATCGGAGGCGACGCCCACCACCTCGACACGATTGCAGGTCGAAATCAGCGCCGCCTCCAGGACCGCGGGCGACGAATCCCGCAGTCTGCCCAGCGCAGCAGCGATCTCGTCGTCGGCAAACGCCAGGCGTTCACGCAACCCAACGGCAGCGCTGCGATGGTTTATGCCGACGATGAATAAAGTCTGATCCATTTTCAGCCGAAACTGCCGCCGTGTTTGCCCGGGAAAATCAGGTTAACGCCCACGATCGAACCAACCAACAAGCTGAACACCACTAAGGTGAGCGCCGCGGCGCGCCGCCCGCGCCATCCGATCGTAAGGCGGGATTCGAGCAGACCCGCGTAGAGCACCCAAATCGCCAGCGACCAGGATTCAATGGGCTCCCATGACCAGAAATGACCCCACCTCGCGTCGGCCCAAATCGCGCCGCTCACGATCGCCAGGCTAAGCATTACGAAGCCCCATCCCAGCAGGCGATAGTTGATTCGGTCGAGCTTTTCGAGACTCGGCGCGCCTTCGTTGGCCGGACCGATCGCGCGCTTGGACTTGAGGCGCGACTCGTAGGCCAGGTAGGCGATGCTCACGCTCGCAGCCAGCACAAACATCGCGTAGCCCAGAATGGCGAGGATGACGTGAATCGGCAGCCATACGCTGCGCAGGGTAGCCGGCAAAACCACGTGCCCGCTGCTCATCGTGAGCGAAGCGGCTCCCAGAGCTAGAGTCACCGCTGGCGCCACGAATGCGCCGATCACCGCCAGTTTCAAGCGCACGATCATCAGCAGCCCCGCCAGCGCGGTAAGCCACGCAAGAAACGACAGCGCCTGCGCAAAATTGGCGACCGGGATGTTGCCGGCCTGCAGACCCCGCGCCGTCAAATCGAAAGCATGAAAGACCACGCCCGCGCCGAGTATCGCAACTGCGTAGCCGGTCGCTTGCGTACGACCCGACAAACGATCGAACACAAACAACGCGGTAGAGAGTGCGTAACAAGCAAGCGCGGGGATTAGCCATAGCGTGTCCATCGGCATGCGGTTCACTCCGGAACTTCCGTTGCGCGTGTGAGGCCGAGCACGGCCGAGTCGATTCCGAGCCGGGCCAGACCAACACCGTGACCCAAATGGGTGACGAGTATCCGCTCGATCGCGGCCAGGTCGCCGCTGGCAATCGTCTCGGGCAGCGCGGAGTTGGCGAGGTCCTTGAGCCGGCGCATGCGATCGGCGGGATCGATTTCATCGGCGTGCAACCGCCGGCGAGCGGCACGCAGCACTTCGAGCGTGACCGCGTACTCGGTCCCGAACTGATCCTCCAGTGCGCTTTTCAGCCGGGCCGCAAAGGCCGGCGACGCACCCGCGGTCGAGATTGCGATTTGGAGCGCGCCGCGCTTGACAACCGCTGGCGCGATGAACGTGCACAATTCGGGAACGTCGACGACGTTTATCGGGATTCCGAGCGCGCGCGCCTCGGCCGCAAGCTCGCGATGGAGTTTCGGATCGTCGGTCGCCGCATGCACCAGCACGCATCCGCGGATATCGCCGCGCTCATAATCACGAGCGATGTGAGTCACAAGCCCGCGCGCAACGATTGCCTCCAATCGCGGCGACAGGCGCGGACTCACGACCGTCACGTGAGCGCCGGCCTCCAGCAGCGACTCGACCTTGCGAGCGGCGACCTCGCCGCCACCGACTACGGCGCATTCGCGGCCGGTCACGTCGAAAAATATCGGGATGTATCCCATGAAACTTACGCGAGTTTATTACATGATGACGTGATGAGACAGTCCCGACCACCCGATGCACCGCCGCCGTCGACGCGGCAATCTCCGCTCCGAGCAGTCAATCAATCGCGCGGGACCGTGCTCTGCGCGCGGCTCGAGAACGCCGGCGGTCTCGGCGGTCAGAGCCGCGGTCTGCTGGGTCGCGACGGCCTCGAGCCCGGAATGGGGATGCTATTCGATAACGGGCGATTCACGCCGTTCATGTGGATGCACATGTTCTTCATGCGTTTCGCGATCGATATTGTTTTCATCGGGCGCGGCAACACGGTGATCAGGATCAATCGGCGCCTGAGGCCGTGGCACGTTTCCTCGATCGTATTTGGAGCACGAAAAGCGCTCGAGCTTCCGGCTGGCGCGGCGGACGAGAGTTCGACGCAGGTGGGCGATCAGATTACCTTCGAACCTGTCAACTAAAGCCGCAAGGCTGTCTCGTAAGGCCACCAAGCTGTCCCCCATCTGGAATCTCATGCGCACTATTTGGTGATTGGATTCGCTACCAGCCACCATCCGTCGATTTCTGCCGCTTAGTTAACTTATGTATAGCTAAATCCTCTTTGACCATCTTAAATTTCCAATGACGCGCCTTTTAGGCCTGAATCTGTTGCGGCTTCGCAACCGATAGTTGCATCACTGCTTGCGTTAGCCTATGGTACTCTGCCATAAAACAAAAAAGTCGAAGAGATTGCTGAATAGATCAAGATGGCACGAGAGATGCTCCCTCTAAGTCTCGCTCTGGCATCGGTAAAAGTTGCCGCAAGCGAAGATTTTCTTCCACGGGGGAGAAGAAATCGAGACCGAGCTGGCGTGTTCGGAATGCGGCGCGAAGTTGAACGGGGCCAGATTAATTAATGGGGACAAATGCCAATTTCGGCAAAAAAAAGGACAGGAGGACACGGAAAATGGATATGATCAGGAAACTGTATGTGAAGGGCGATGAGTTCGCGCGAGGTCAGACGATGACGGAATACGCGTTGATCCTCGCCGCAATCGCGGTTGTGGTGTTCGCTGGCTACCAGACCATGGGGACGTCAATCAAGGGCTTGCTGACCTCCCTGAACAGCGATCTCTAGTCGAGAACGATGAAATTCCGGGGTGGCGGAATAAGCCATCCGCCACCCCGCATAAAAAGAGGAGGTCAGAAGCGCATAGACACAGTACGCAAGTTCGCCGTAAAGATCCGCGAGTTTCCTCGCGGCCAAACCATGACCGAGTACGCGCTGATACTTGCAGCGGTGGCGGTGGTGGTGTTCGCCGGCTACGCGATGATGGGGACGACCATCAGCACGCTGTTGGGCACCGTGAACTCAGGACATCTAGCTGACGATGGCCTGACGGCCGTCAGGAGCCATCGTCTCTCTTAACGGGGCCTCCAACACAGGCCCCGTTAAGAGAGACGCCTCCAGAAAAGACGGCCACCCTGGGAGGGGGAGTCAATGAGCCAGCAGAAGAGAGCTTACCGGACAATAGGTTAAGTTCGCGTGGCTGGACTTATGACCGAGTACGCAGTGATACTCGCAACGGTCGCCGCGGCATGTATTGCTCTAATTCAGAATGTGCGTAATATCGTCTCGACGTTAGTCAACCGCGTGGGTCCTCTCATATAGTCAGCGACCCGCGGCTATTTTGGGGGTACCTGTCGTGGCGGTAGATTCAATTACACGCCGTAAGAGCATTGTTCTGACCATCTGCATCAAACCTGATACTATTCCCGGCTCGCATCTACATTATTTAGTAGTTAGTTTCCCCACCATCCTGACGGGTACTCAATTGGCATGACAGAATAAAAAAATGGCTTATATGTTTAACTATTTGAAGATGGCCGGTCAGGCACGAAGCGGCCGGAGGGGAGGGGCGATATGAGACGACCGATGGTATTCGTCTTACTAGCAGGGCTGGCGGCGATGCTGGCTTCGATAATGGTGTACTCCGCCTTGAAGTCGAGAGAAGCCGAAGTACAGCAGGCGATGGCGCATAACGTACAGGTGGTGGTCGCGGCGTACGATCTTCCGCTCGGCACAAAAATCGAGCTGGGCGAAACAAAGATGGCGCGCTGGTCGGCTGACAGTATCCCGGATGGCGCGTACACCGATCCCAAACAGGTCATCGGCAGCTACGTGAAGAACTCGTTGGTAGCCAACGAGCCGGTGGTGCGGTCCAAGCTGTTCACCGGGGAAAAGACGGCGGGTGTGATGCCGCTGTTGATTCCGTTTGGGATGCGCGCCGTGTCGGTTCCGGTGGATGAAGTCAGCGATGTCGCGGGCTTCGTGCTGCCGCATAGCCGGGTGGACGTGCTGGTGGCGACCCAGGGCGGCGAAGGCGCTCATCAAGGGGCGTTCTCGAAAGTAGTTCTGCAGAACATCGAAGTACTCGCCGTAGCGCAGGAAGTCGAGAAAAAGAAGGACGAGCCGACGGTGGTGAAAGTCGTCACGCTGCTGGTCACGCCGCAGGAGGCCGAGCGCCTGGCGCTGGCGAGTCACTCGGGATCGCTGCGTCTGGCGATGCGCAATTACAATGATAACAAAATCGTTCTGACCAACGGCACCGACGTTGCTCAGATGCTGCGGGCCTACAGCCTGGCGCCTGAGGTTCCGGTGATGGCTGTGAAGCCTGAGGAGCCTCATCATGAGATCGCGGCGCCGCGCCGCCGGGCCAGACCGGTCGAGATCGAGATTCTTCGCGACGGCAAGTCGTCCGAGTCAGTCTCGTTTGTGAATGAAGCGGCGGCGAACCGCGCCCGTACAAAGAACTCGGCGGGTCATACGCGCAAGGAGGGGGCGCAGTTTGATAACGACGACGCAGGCGCCGCTGCGGCATCCTCAACGGCGGTGTCGAGCACTCCTGAATCCGATCATCACGACCTCGTGGCGGCGCCCATCAATGCGACGGCGGATCACGTGCCGACGCCCAAAACAATCGACATACCATAAGCAAGCGGTGGAGAAGGCGAGGTGAAGAAGATGAAAGCTCGACGAGGATATGGACTGCTTCCGTGGCTGGTTGCAGCTATCAGCATGCTCATGCTTCAGCCCGGCCTGTTGCTTGCCGCCGATAGCGCCGGCGCGGGAATGTCTGTCGCGCTGAATGCGGGCGAGAGCTACATAATCAACAACGTCAGCCCCGGCGATGTTCCGGCGGTGAAGGTGATCACCAATCCACACGCGCTGATCGTGCATAACGAGGAGCCGGGCAAGGTCGTCCTGCTGGGCGCGGAAGCAGGCGAATGGAACGTTCAGGTCAAGATGGCGAATGGTGACCAAATCAACTATGACGTTACGGTCAAATCGGCCGGCAGCGCCGTCGCCATCAATCATCCTGGCACCAGCCCGGGACCAATCTCGGGCTCCGGCAGGTCCCCGGGCAGTGCGGCTGCTCCAGCAGTCGCGACGCTTGATGCGGGCGCAGGCCCGGTGAATCCGCCTTCGTCATCTTCCTCGTCTTCATCTTCATCGGCAGGAACCGCCACGAGCGTGGTCGGCTCGGAAACAGTCGCAGCCGCATCGCCAGGCGCACCTGCGCCGGTGACGGCAGCGCCCGCCGCGGCAACCGCGCCGACTACTGTTAATCCGTCGACCTTCGATTTCGCTCCGTCGGTTCCGGCTGCTTCGTACGCTCCGCCACCTTCGGCGCCCTACGGTCAGACGGCTTCGGCGGCACTGTCGAACGAGCGGTATCGGAGCGACCCGTCGGTCGCTCTGACCGGCGGCGAATTGCACTCAGGTGCGATTTCAGGCGGCCGCCATTATCTGCCCGACGATGGAGTGCAACTGCAGACGGGCTCGTCGAGAATTATCGACTTTAGGACCCGGCTACGCCGCGTGTCGATCGCCGACACTACCGTCGCCGATATCCAGGTGATCAATCCGTTCCAGGTCAACCTGATAGGCCATAAGCCGGGCTTCACGACTCTGGCGGTCTGGAACCAACAAGGCCAGTACGACGAACTCCCGGTGCGAATCGATCCCAACGGCAAGCAGCAGGTGTTGCTCCAGACGATGGTGGCGGAACTGGACCGCTCCGCCATCGAGAACCAGGGCACCGACCTGACGGGCGCGCTCACCCGTGCGGGAATATCGCTGGTCGGATTGGCAGGCGGAGTAGCGACGCCGTTCTCCGCGTCGTCGTCCGTCTCGTCCCCCGGCGGAGTGGTTACTTCATCCGGTAATTCCCTGCCGCCGGGTGGATCGCTTATCGGGATGCTGCTGTCGTCGTCGATGACTTATGGCTTGGCGTTGGGAAACAAGAACTACCAGTTGCAGGGATTATTCCAGTACCTCGAGCAGCACAACCTCGCGAAGCTTCTCGCGGAGCCGCAACTGCTGGCTAATTCCGGTGAAGAGGCAAAGTTCCTGTCGGGTGGCGAAATTCCAATCGTCATCGCCCAGGCGCTGAACACCTCAATCGTATTCAAGCAGTTCGGTACCTCCGTTGAATTCGTTCCGACCGTCATCGGCCGCAATGATATCGAGCTGCTGGTGAAGCCTGAAGTATCGCAGCCCGATTTCGCCCAAGGCGTGTCGATGTTCGGCTTCACCATACCGGCATTCGTGACTCGGCGCGCGGAAACAATGGTACAGCTCAAGGACAATCAGACGCTGATCATCGCGGGCCTCATCCTGCACAAAAAGACGACCGACGTTCACAAAGTCCCGTACATCGGTGACATCCCGTACGTCGGCGGACTGTTCCGCAACACCAGCTATACCAACAACGAAACGGACCTGGTCATGAGCGTAACGCCGCAAATCGTGCGTCCGCTGCCCGATGGCGCCTCGGTTTACAACCCGACTTCGGTGCCTGAGCTGACGCATGAGGCGATCGAGACCCGTCGTCTGGCGCAGCCTGACGCGTCGCGTCCGAGATTCTAGCTGGAGGGCAGACAAGACATAACCGAGTATTTAGTGCATGATATGACACAGCATAGCTGAAGCAGGGAGAACGTGAAGTGTCAGCGCTCGGTAAGAAAAGCGACGCACGGAATGGCGGGCTGAAAGTCCAATTAGTTGGCGGAGGCGCGGAGCATCGCGCAGAAGTGAGGGATGCGCTGGCCGCCTTGGGCGATCCGGTGCTGAAGATCCTGGAACTCGAACCGGATCCGGACGCTGCTCCCGACGCCACCATCGACGTCACGATGGTGGTGTTCAACGGCAACAATGAACTCGCTCTGAGTTATCTGAACGCGCAGGCGGTGCACGAGCCCCGCCCTGCTCTTTTTGCGCTGCTGCATGATCGTTCCCCGGACCTGATGAAGCGGGTGCTGAGGGCCGGAGCCGATGAGCTTCTGTTCCTGCCACTGGATCCCGGAGACGCGACCCGGGCACTGTTCAAGATAAGCGAGACCCGCCGGCGCGAAGAAATTCACAACGTTCACAACGGCGGCGGTAAGATCGTTTCGCTGGTGAGCCTGATAGGCGGTACTGGAGTGACGAGCCTGGCGGCGAACCTCGCCCTGGCACTGCGCTACGCGTTCGAAAAGCAGGTTGCGGTAATAGATCTCGACCTGCAGACCGGCGGGTTGTCGGTGTTCCTGAATCTCGAACCCGAGCGCACGATCATGGCGCTCGCCGAGGGGACGCGAAAGCTCGATTCGATTCAACTCGAATCAGCGCTCAGCAAGCATGAGTCGGGAATCTACCTGCTCGCGGCGCCCAAGCGGATCGAGGACAGCGAGTTGGTCAGTGACGCGACGGTCGGTGCGATCCTCGACCTGATGCGCCAGCTGTTTGACTTAGTGATCGTGGATTGCGGCACGCATATCGACGCAAACTCGGTCGCCGCCTGGGAGCGCTCGAGTCATCTGTTCTACGTACTCGACCAGTCGATCGGCGCGGCACGATGCGCGTGGCGATTCGTCGATCTGGTGGGGCGGCTGGGGCTGCCGGGGGTCGAACCCAACTTCATTCTGAGCCGTTTCATGCCGGGTCATCCAATCAGTGAAGAACAGCTCAGCCATACGCTGGCGCAGCCGATTCACACGCGGATTCCGCGCGATGAAAAAGTTCTCGAGCGCGTGCAGTTGAGCGCACAGGATTTGTGGCAGGTGGCGCCGAACTCGCCGCTGGCCAAGAGTATCGAGGACCTGGCGCGCCGGCTCGAGGTGGGCATTGAAACCACCGACGGCAGTTCCCCAAATTCATTAGTTTCGCGCCTGTTGAACGTTATCGGCGCGCGCACCTGAGGCACCCGAATGAAACTGGTTGAGAGAATTTCCCAGCAGAACAGCGCAACGCCGGCTCCGTTTCAGCGCTCGCTGATAGGCAATAAAAAGACCGCCGTCAAAGACGCGCAGGCCGAGGGTTTTCAGCAACTCAAGCTTGCGGTCCACAACCGGCTGTTCGAGATGCTGGACGTTACGCGGCTTGAAAGCCTCGAGCCGGGCCTCGCGGCGCAGAAAGTCACCACGGCGATCTCCGCCATTCTGGACGACGAGGGGCGCCTGCTCACCGACGTCGACAAGAATCACCTGATCGAGGAGATCAAGAATGAGTTGCTGGGACTCGGGCCGTTGGAGCCGCTTTTGTGGGATGATGAAATCACCGACATCCTGGTCAACGGGCACAACCAGGTTTATGTCGAAAAAGGCGGCAAGCTTCACGCCACCGACATCAAGTTCCAGGACGATCAGCACCTGATGCTGATCATCGATCGAATCGTGTCGCAGGTCGGGCGCCGGGTTGACGAAGCGTCGCCGATGGTTGACGCGCGGCTGCCCGACGGTTCGCGTATCAACGCGATCATTCCGCCGCTGGCGCTCGACGGCCCGGCGCTGTCGATTCGCCGATTCGGCCGCAGGCGCTACAACATTGACGATCTGGTCGCGAAGAAGACGCTGATACCTGAGATCGTCGAGTTTCTGCGCACCATCGTGCGCGCGCGGCTCAACATCCTGATTTGCGGCGGCACCGGCTCGGGTAAAACGACACTGCTTAACTGCCTGTCGCTGTTCGTCCCGGCCGACGAGCGAATTGTGACGATTGAAGACTCGGCCGAATTGAGTCTCCAGCAGCCGCATGTGGTCAGGCTCGAAACGCGGCCGCCCAACGTCGAAGGCAAGGGTGAAATCACCCAGCGCGACCTGGTCAGGAACTCGTTGCGTATGCGGCCGGACCGCATAATCGTCGGCGAGGTCCGCGGCGACGAAGTGTTCGACATGTTGCAAGCGATGTCGACCGGCCATGACGGCTCAATCGCCACCATCCATGCCAACACTCCCCGCGACAGCTTGGGCCGTCTGGAGATGATGATGCTGCTGTCGGGAGTGTCGATTCCGCAACGCGCGATGCGCCAGCAAATCGCGTCGGCGCTCAACATCATCGTCCATGTATCGCGGCAATCCGACGGCTCGCGCAAAGTGATGCGCATCTCCGAGATCAGCGGGATGGAGGGTGAGATGGTGATGATGCAGGACCTGTTCGAATTCAAGCGCACCGGGATTGGGCCGGGTGGCGAAGTGCTCGGCCAGTTTCTCGCCACCGGGATTCGGTCAACTTACTCGCAGCGGCTGGAGGCTGCGGGTTACAAACTCGACGCCAAGGTTTTCCGCAGCACAATCGGATAAATACCATGGATTTGTTGATGGCAAGCGGCATATTCGCGCTCGTCTTCGTGGGCGTGCTGCTCTTCACCAGCCGGCGCGGCACCGAAGTCGAGCAACAGCGCGAGGTGGCACGACGCCTGACCCGCCCCCCCGACGATCTGGAGATCGACGTCATGCGCAGGCGCCGGCCCGAACAGGGACCGCTGCTGGGCGTGCTGTACGAACTGAACCTGCTGCGCAAACTCGAAGAGATGATGTGGCAGGCGGGCTTGTACATGAGGGTCGCCGACATCCTGCTGATCATGGTGCTGCTGTTCGGCGCGGGATTGTTCGGCGGCAATATCTTGTTCCACGGCATGTGGTTCGCGCTCGGTGGCGCGCTGATGATGGCCACCCTGCCGCTCGCCTACATCCAATTCCGCAAGAAGCGGCGCCTCAGGGCCTTTGCGGCCCAGCTGCCGTTCGCGCTTGACCTGATCAAATCGTCGCTCGAGGCGGGACATTCGCTGCAGCGCGCGCTGCAAGTTCTGTGCAGCGAGTTCGCCGATCCGCTGGGCAGTGAATTCCGCACCGTGCTCGAGCAGAACCGGATCGGGCTGCCGCTGCCGCGCGCGCTCGAAGACATGCTCAAGCGAGTTCCGGAGGACGACCTCCGGCTCCTGGTCGTCGCAGTGCGCGTGCAAACGGAGGTCGGCTCGAGCCTGGCTCAGATTGTCGGACGGCTATCCGAAATCGTGCGAATCCGCCAGCGCTTGCGGTTGCAGATCAAAGCGCTGACCGCGCAATCGCGTTTCGGCGGTATGATCGTCGGCTGCCTGCCAATCGCGGTGCTCTGCTTGTTTAGCTTGATTCAGCCGGGTTACACCGATCAATTGTTCCATGACCCAATGGGTCAGAAGATTTTGAAATTCGCGATCGGAGCGGACGTGCTCGCCATCCTGAGCATCAGGCGACTACTGCGGGTGAGCTACTAATATGAGTCCATTCATAGTTGGCATAGCGGTCTTTCTCCTGGCTGGCGCGGCGTGCGTGGCCTTGTACCTCGCCATTTCGCCGCAGAGCCGGGCGGTCGATGAACGATTCGCGGATTTGGCGGTGAGGATGCGGGCTTCGCAGGGCGCACTCGAGGGTGACCTTCAGGACGACAGCCTGCTCCGCATGCTTTTCAGATGGGCCTCCAAGCGCGTCCCGCCGCCGAACATGGATACTCCCACCGGGGAGAAGCTCCATCAGACTCTGGCGCAGGCGGGATTTCTGAAGTCCAGCGCGCCACAGACCTATCGGGTCATCCGCGTGATGCTGGCGATCGGATGCGGCGTATTGGGTATGTTGATCGGACTCGTTCTTCATAGCTCGGCGGCTCAGCCGCTGCTGTTCGGAATCGCCGGCATCGGGATCGGAATTTTCGTGCCCGCCTACTACCTGGGACGGCGCGCGCGGTTGCGCCAGGAAAACATCTCAAAGCAGCTCTCGGACGTGCTCGATCTGCTGGTGGTATGCGTCGAAGCGGGCATGGGGCTGTTCGAGGCGATTCGAATCGTCGGCACGGAATGCGAACGTCATGGGCAGGAAATCGGCACCGAGTTGAATCTGGTCTCCGCCGATATTTCCGCGGGCGCGTCGCTCGGACAGGCGTTGCGCGGGCTGGCCGAGCGGACTGCGGTTGATGATATCAAGCCGCTCGCCGCAACCTTGGTTCAGAGTGAACAACTTGGCGCGCAGATCGGACCTGCGTTGCGCTCCAGTTCGGACGCATTGCGACAGCATCGTCGGATACGTGCCGAGGAAGACGCGCAGAAGGCATCGATTAAGATTCTGTTCCCGCTGGTGCTCTTCGTATTGCCCGCGATGATCGCGGTAATCGTCGGACCGGCAATGGTCTCAGTCCTCCGCACGCTCACCGCTAGTGGCGGAGGATGATTCCGGGCCGACTGATTCCATCGATCAGAAGGCAATCCAATAACCTCTCCCAGGGGGCCTCGGACCCGGCGCACCTACGCGTCGGTCCGGGGCCTGTTTGTTTTTGTGCGGGAGTATCGGCGGAGAGCAGGGCGCCCGTTCTTTCAACTAATTCGAGGAAGTATTCCGCGAGGTGAGAGGTACTGGCAGCAAACCCGGCGGCTGCCGCCAGCACCGCGACGCCTAACAGTCGCTTAATCGCGCGATCGATCATGGTTCCCGGATAACTTGGCAGATTATTTCATCAGGTTGATAACGATCTGCAGCTGTCGACGGACCGCACGACGATGGAGCGCACCGGTGAGGCGCCCGGATCGGGAGGTACGAAGCTGGACTACAATTCGATTTCAGCTGCGACGGTCGATTCCGAAGAGCGCCTTCTGAATCGTTGGGAAGAGCCTGCACTCTTCGTTATCGATTGCGTCGTCCAAGTTGACCGCGAGGCCGCTCAACGCTTGTCCGGCGTCACGCGCCTGAGCTTCAGTGAGACGATCCGCGCCGGGGCCGACGATTGCGCCGATGAGCGTTCGCAGTCGGTCGTGGAATGCGCGGACCTTGCGCCCGGCTTCTGACGAGAGACGGCCTTGCTGCACCAGCCACGGAAGTAACTGGCTGTCTTGGGCGTCGAGGTGATGGGATAGCGTTGGCTGTATCGTCGCCCAAATCTGGGCAGCATCACGCCTGAGCTCGGGTGACTCTGGGTTGCGCGCGAGGCGCAATCCCGCGAGCGCCGCATCGAGCAGGCGTGATCTTAGCTGGGAGCCTTCGCGATTGAGTTCCTCCGAGAGACAACGGATCCCCGCGTCGATGCGCGTTGGGTTCTCGGCGCTCGATTCTCCCGCGTTGATTCCAGGTTTCTCCGGCGCTGAATGCGCGGATTGTCCTTCGGCTTGCTTCGCCTGCAAAAATGATTGCAGCACGTGTCCGAATCGTTCGATCGACAGTGGCTTCGAAACGTAGTAGTGGGCGCCTTTGGTGCGCGCCCGTTTCTCGTTGGCATCGCTTTGGCTGTCGGCGACGTAGAGCAAAGGGGGGCCGGAGAAGTGCTTGCGGATCTGCTCGAGCAGCCAGCTGCGATCATTTTCTTCGATCGCCTGATCGTCGAGTATAACGAGTCGCACATTTGGCTGAGCGAATACCTCGCGGCTCACGTATTTGTCGGCTGCGTGGCGAACCAGCTTCCAAGGACGCTTGACGATTCCGAGTACGAGCTTCGCCAACGCCTCGTCATCAGAGAGGAGCAGCACAGTGGGAGAGAGGCGAGTTTGCTCCGAAGTCTCCGTTTTCACCTTGTGCGGCATGTTCTCTGCCAGGTGTCGATGAAAAAACACTGTTCAGGCAGTCCTGCTCGGTCATTGCAGCAAATATGCCAAAGATAGCGCCCGCTTTAGACGATACGCGGGGAACGAAAGGATACAATTTTCCCCGGATGTCTCCTTCGGAACCAGCGCAAACGCGCCATCAAAAGCACGCCAACCCTAAGCGATCCTGTTTTTTTGCCCAGCGGCCGCAGACAAAACAAAAAGTGAATAAGGCCCAAGCTCCAGACGGCGGACCACGACACTACCACCTTCTCTGATCACATCTGATCACATCCTGCGATCACATCTGATCACATCGCGCTCCGCTTCGGCAAAAGAGCTTATAGAAACTTGTTGTCTGGCTTCATAGCGCCGAGGCGGTCGCCGTCAGCGCACTGGAGCTGCGTTCAGCAGTCCGTCAGCCTGGTGGAAACGCTGCTAACTGCTCGACGTCGTCCAGCTACGATCCCGGCTCCTCGAACGCCTCTTCCATCGCCGCGGCTTCGAGCGAGAGGCCGCGCGTTTCGGGAAGGAAAAGTGCGACGATGATCGCGTTGGGTATCGCGAGCAGGCTCAAGTATCCGACCACGATCGACAGACCGCCAAGGCGCGCGGCGAGAACCGCGATCAGGGTCTGCGCAGAGACCGCGGCGGCCGCGCCGACGAGCGCGAACCATCCCATCATCGCGCCTCGGATCGCGGTGGGAAAAAGTTCGGTGGCCAGCGAATTGCCGCCCACCTGCCCCGCGCTCAGGCCAGCGGTGAAACAGCAATACGTGATCCCGATCCATAGCCAGCGAAGGCCAAGGTGCGCCGGCGGACCCCAATAGAAGGCGAGCGCGCCGAGACCGGTCATCAGGGCCGCAACGAAGATGGTGGGGATGCGGCCGTAACGCTCGCAGCTTCGCGCGGCGAGTGGAAAGCCGAGCATCCCGACGCCGCCTCCGAGCAGCATCAGGACGCTGGCGGCGCCCGGCGTCAATCCCACGACCGAGACGAGGTGGAAGTACGCCCAACTGCTGCCCGCGATCCCCGCGATGTTGGCCAGCAACGCGCAGACCAGAATCGTGATCGCGCGGCGTCGATAGAGCTGTCCGAACGCGTCGTAAAAGCTGCTGGCCGAAGTCGTGCCGCTCGCGGCGGCGCGCTGCCAGCGGCCGCTCTCCGGGATGACGCGGGCAGCCCTCCACAGCGCGGCGACTCCTATCGCCGACGCCAGCACCAGCACCCATCGCCACGAGTGACGACTCGCCACCATCGGCATCACGATCAGGCACAGCCCGCTGCCGAGACCCATCCCCAGCCCGCCCAAGCTTTGCCCCCACGCGCGCTCCGCGATGGCGAGTTCCTCGGCCAGAATCACGATACAGCCGGCGACCGTCGCGCCGATGAAGGCGTAGAGCGCGATCTCGCACGCCGCGAACGCCGCGATGTTGGTCGAAAAGGCGGCGGCGAGCGCGCTAACCGAAGTGCCAGCCATGCATACGAGCACCATCCGGCGGCGCCCCAGCCGATCGATCATCCGCGAGAGTCCCAGCGCGCCGATCGCCGAGAGCGAAATCCATGCGAACAGGCCCGCGATTCCCGACTCGCCAAGGTGAAAGCTCTTCGCGATCCACGGTGAGCCGATGCCGTTGATCGACATCGTAAAGCCTTCGAAGGCGAGCACGCGCGCGATCGAGTGGGCCAGCCGGCGATTTTTCAGCGCGGCATCCCCGTCACCGAGGCTGCGCGAAGCTCCAGCAACGTCGGCGGCCGAACTCGCGTCATGCTGGTTGCTCATTTTTCTTCCGTCAAGCGTCTGCGAGTGCCGGCCGAGGATAGCTGTCGCTGTCCCGGGCGGTCGAGACTAAGCGCCGCGCCGGCGGTAATTCGTAATTCGTTTTTCGTTTTTCACCGGTGCGCTGCGATGCTAGTTGCCACGGCGCGCGATGAGGGCGACGAAGTCTCCCTCAGTCAGGATGCCGACCAGGCGCCCATTTTCGACAACCGGAAGGCAGCCAATCTTTCGCTCGGTCAACAGTCGTGCGGCCTCGACCAGAGAGGTATCCGGGCTGGCGGTGACTACATCGCTGGTCATCACGTCTTTGACAGAGAGAGTGTCCAGGATCTTGCGCTGAGCGTGCTTGCCATAGCCAAGCGCCTGCGCGAGCGCATCGCGAAAGAGATCGCGCTGGGTCACGAGGCCGACGAGGAGCTGACCGTCATCATCGACAACGGGCAAATGGCGAACCCGTCCCAAGCGCATGATGTCGTCAGCCAGGGTGAGTTTGTCGTTGCGTTTAAGAGTGGTGGGGTCCGCTGACATCACATCGCGAACTTTCAGATCTTTCATGCTAAGTTCTCCGGCGTCAGAGCTTCACAGGCAACCCAAAAGGAATGTAGCGGCTTCCGTGCCATGGAGCAAAATCCCTGCTTTGGACCGTCTGTTGGCGTTTTGCGCCCACTTCGCGACATCGAATGCGGCTTTAGGTGACGACGAGGCGCAACATCGTGTATCCGATCGCGCCACGCGATTCGATACACCGGAAAAACTTTTCGGCTCGATTTGCGAGTCGATTACTTGATTACTGGTCCGCGAATTGCTTCGCTCTTCTGTGGACGACAATTCAGCAGCTCGGAGAATCTGTATGAAATCTAAGACCGGCGGAAAAACCAGGAAATCACGGCAAAACGAGGCCGATGGACGACTAAAGAATCTGAGCAAACTCCTTGCGCGGGCGCGCGAGGAAGCGCTCGCTCGAGTACGGGTGCTTCGCAAAGAGGAGCAAGACGACGCGGTGGAACTGCCCGCCGACAACATGGACGTGGCCCGTTCGCTGGAAGACGTCGAGACCGACGCCGGTCTAATCGAGCGATACGAATTTCAGCTGAAGGCCATAGACGCCGCGCTTAGCCGGCTCGAACGCGGTCGTTATGGAATCTGCGAGAAATGCAAGAAGGATATCCCGATTGAGCGGCTGAAAGCCGTGCCGTTCGCCGCGTATTGCATCGATTGTCAGAAGACGCGCAACGAGGGCAGACGCCCCGGCGAGGGAGACGTCGACGAGCCATCGCGTCATGTCTGGACGCCGCCCGAAGAACTGAAGGAGTCGGTGGACGAGTAACACAGTCTGACGGATTAGCGCGAAACAGAGGAGGCAGCGATGACTCAGCTATTTCGGAAGGTCCTGTGTCCGATTGATTTTTCGGAGCACTCGTTGACGGCTCTCGATGTCGCGCTAAAAGTGGTGCAGCAGAACGACGCCGCGCTGTACTTGCTGAATGTCGCGCCGATGCCAGCCGGCGCGGCCGGCTTCCAGCCGGTGCCAATGGATCCTTACCCATACGTTGAGAAGGACAGACGCGAGCAACTGGAAAAGCTCGCGCAGGAACGGATTCCCGCCACGGTGCGCTACGAAATGGTCGTGACAAGCGGCGATCCGGCCGAGCGAGTGCTCGAGACCGCGCGCGGTCTCGATGCCGACTTGATCGTGATGGGCACGCACGGCCGCAAGGGATTGGGTCACCTGGTGCTCGGCAGCGTCGCCGAGCGGGTCGTGCGAGAATCACCGATACCGGTTCTGACAGTGCATTCAACCGCGCGCGTTCGAAAGGCCGCTCGAGACAGGTGATGGCCGGATGGCTGGCCGCCCTGGGCGGTCAGCTTCGCAGCCCGCTGGACTCATCCCTCGCTGGTCGTCGCTGCGAGCGCATCGCTGGTCGTGATAATTCCGACCAGGCGGCCGTCCTCGACGACAGGTAATCCATCGAGTTTTCGCTCGCGCATAATACGCGCGGCTTCGCGAATGGGCGTCTGAGGTCCTACGGTCACAAGCGCCTGGGTAATCGCTCGTTTGGCGGGGGTGTCGTCGAAATGTCCCACAAACGAGCGGATATCGCCTTCGGTAAGCATCGCGACGACGCGACCGTCCTGAAGGAGCGGGATGTTCCGGAACCCGCCCTCGAGCATCTTTGCATGAATCGTCGAGAGTTTCTCGTCGAGTTGCGCGGTGACCGGATTAGTTGTCATCCAGGCGCCGACAAGATCTTTCTGCGGTGCGTGTTGACGGACAGTCAACACAGGACATCGAGCTTCGCGCAGTACGAGTTCGGCTACGCTGCCGAGGAAGAAGCGCGACACGCCGCGGCGACCATGCGTGGACATGACGAGCAGATCCGCACCGATCCCGCGCTCTGCCTTGAGAATCGATGCGGCAGGTTCGCCCATATTAACCATGATCTCGTATTTGATTCCCGCCAGATGCTTGCGCGCGAGTTCGAGAAGGTTACTGCGCGCCGTGTCCTCTTGTGCCTTGTAGAGATCTGCGTACACAGGCATCGAAGTAGGCGCTATGAGCAACAGCACAGTGTGCAGGACATAAACGGTGGCGTCGAAATGTCGCGCGATTTCCGCCGCGGTCTCGATCGCCGCGATCGAGTTTTCGTCGAAATCCACCGGGCACAGAATTTTGCGATACGGCAAAGACATGGGAGAACTCCTTTACCCGGAATTTTCCATTTTTTTTTGAAACCCGATTCAGCCTCACACCAAGACCACGCGGTTTGCAAACGCAAAGTTTGAGCTTTACGTTGGCGCCGTTACCGACTTCCTCTTGTGTGTCACGGCCTTCACTCTTCCCAGTGAGACGCGAGACCGCACGATCTCGAAACCGGCGTCGAGGAGCATTCGGTCCAATTCGTCGCGCGTGAGAACCTCCATTCCGTGGTGTCCGCCGGGCGGCTTGCCGGGACGCCGGGCCGGATCGATCAGCGCGAACGTCCCGGTTGACTTAAGCACGCGCGCGATCTCGCGCAGCGCTTCAAAATAGCCGCGAAAGTGATGGAGCCCGTACAAGCAAAGCACCAAGTCGAAGGAACCGTCGCGCAACGGCAGATGCTTGGCGTCGGCGCGACAGAGCCCGGAGCTCTCGGCCGCTCCGTGCTCGCGCAAGTATTCACGCGTGCGCGGCAGAATCGTTCCATCATAATCGAGCGCCACGATCCGCACCGACGGATCGAGTCGGACAAGGCCCGCGGTCGCCCATCCGAGGCCTGTTGCGATATCGAGGCATTTCGCCCCGCGCGGGATGCTTACTCCACGGAGCAGGCTCGGAAGCTCCACCGCCATTCCCAACCACGCGCGCGGCCGGCTGTACACCAACCGGCGGGAAAGTCCGCGCATCAGAACGCCGTGATTATGTTCCTGCTCCATTTTTTTTCGCTCGCCGATCCATGTCCTGGAAAACGGAAATCCGGGTTTACCCGGCGGCCTTGGGATGGATCGTCAAGACCGGGACCGGCGATTCGCGAACGACGTGCTCCGCGATGCTGCCGAGAAAGAAGTGCTTCAGGCCAGTGCGGCCGTGCGTGGCCATCACGATTAGGTCGATGTTCCGGGCGGCGGTGAGATTGAGAATCTCCGGCGCCGCGTTCCCGCTTGCGACGAAAATCTCATGTGAAACTCCCGCCAGTTTTTCCCGCGCAATTGCTTCCAACCGGCGGATGCATTCTGCCTCAAACTCAGGGTCAGGGTTCAGCGCGACGGGCGGCAGTGCGGTGGCGGCAGCGGGCGGCGCGCCGATCACGGTCAGAAGGTAAACTGTAGCGGAGTTCTGCTTCGCCAGCCGGCAGGCGAGTCCGAGCGCGTCCATCGAATCACGCTCGAAGTCAATCGGGCACAGTATTCTCGAAAAAACCGCAGCCATCTTTCTTAATCTGCCGTCAGCGCGTTGCCATAGTTAGAGCATACTCCGCTGCAGGCTCGGGATCAGGTCAGTTGACCGACTTCATTTCTCGAAAAAAAACCATTGTTCCTCCTGGCACATTTGTTTTGATCTTTTTTTCCAGGAGAGGGCATCTGCCGTGCCAGACAGCGCGAGAATGACTGATTGTGAAATCAACTGTCGGACGGCGCATCTGTGATGAAAGGAGCCAGCGAACGTCAGGCAAGTGGCTCCGAAGGGAGCACGATAAAATGGAGGGTGGATACAGATAGATAAAAACCGTGTAGGTAGGAGCTTCGGGTTCGCGGCCGGCGCTGAAGAGGCGGCATCGCGATTGCTTTGTTCAATGGCAAACGGTTCAAGGGAGCGACACCGATGCAGGATTTCTCCATCGAGCGGCAGCGGATGGTAACCACTCAGATCGCATCGCGCGGTATCAAGGATGCGGCGGTGCTGCATGCGATGGGCGCGGTTGCTCGCGAGCCATTTCTTCCAATTCGGCTCGCCGAGTTTGCGTACCAGGACACTCCATTGCCGATCGAGGCGGGTCAGACGATCTCGCAGCCTTACATAGTTGCGCTGATGATCGAATGCGTGGAGGCAAAGCCGCACGAAAAGGCGCTCGAAATCGGCACTGGGTCGGGCTACGCAGCAGCCGTTCTTTCGCGGATCGTGGACAGCGTCTACGCGGTAGAGCGTCATGAGGAACTGGCGACGATTGCGCGGCGGCGCTTGTCGGAACTGCACTACGACAACATCCATGTTCTCACCGGGGACGGCACCCTGGGATGGCCGGAACATGCCCCCTACGATGTCATCATCGTAACGGCGGGTGGTCCTCAGATTCCAAAACCGCTGCTCGAGCAACTGCGAGTTGGTGGGCGGCTGGTAATTCCGGTCGGGTCGTCGTCTTCTCGTGCTCAACAACTGATACGAGTCACGCGGGTCACGGAGGACCAGTACGAGGAAGAAAACCTTGGTGACGTGCAGTTCGTTCCGCTGATTGGCGCGGAAGGATGGGCAGACGCATCGGGCCGGACTGCGGCGCGCGCCAGCAGGCCGCAGTCGGTGGCGAAACTCATACGCGAGGTTGCCGAGCCGATAGGGGACATCGGCGAAGTCGATCTCTCGCCACTCCTGGCGCGGATTGGCGATGCACGGGTTGTGCTTCTCGGAGAAGCGACGCACGGCACTTCGGAGTTCTACCAGATGCGCGCGCGGATCACTCGCGAGCTTATTTTACGGCGCGGATTCAGAATGGTGGCGGTCGAGGCCGATTGGCCCGACGCCGCGCGAATCAACCAATACGTGCATCACGCGCCTGTGCGACAGCAGCAATGGAGCGCATTCACGCGCTTCCCGACCTGGATGTGGCGTAATCGCGAGACTTTGGAATTGGTCGAATGGTTGCGCGCCTACAATGCGGAGGTTCGCGACCCCGAGCTGCGCGCGGGCTTCTATGGACTCGATCTGTACAGTCTGTTCACTTCGATTCACGCGGTCATCGAATACTTAGGCGGCGTCGATCCGGCGATGGCGGCGGTCGCCAGACAGCGTTACGGCTGCCTGACGCCCTGGGAGAACGATCCCGCCGTGTACGGGCGCGTGGCACTGGGCGATCCGTATCGCATTTGCGAACAGCCGATAGTCGAGATGCTGGGCGATCTGCTGAAGCGCCGAATCGAGTATTCAGAGCGCGACGGCGATAGATTCTTCGACGCGATCCAGAATGCGCGCCTGATAGCCGCCGCGGAACAATACTACCGCGTCATGTACTACGGCACCGTCGAATCGTGGAACCTGCGCGACCAGCATATGTTCGACACGCTCGAGCGGCTGCTCGAATTTCAGGGCGTCGGCGGCAAAGCAATTGTATGGGCGCACAATTCTCATGTGGGTGATGCGTCCGCTACGGAGATGGGTACGCGCGGAGAACATAATGTGGGCCAGCTATCCCGAAATCGGTTCGGCGGCGCAGCGTACCTGGTCGGATTCGGAACCGATCGCGGGACGGTCGCGGCAGCATCGGATTGGGACGGCCCGATGGAGGTAAAGAAGGTGCGGCCTGCGCACGAACGAAGTTACGAACGGCTGTTTCACGAATCAGGCGTCGCGGCATGCGCGGTTCATCTGCGCGCGCCTCGGCGCCAGGCGGTACGCGATGAACTCGCGCCGGCGCGTCTTGAACGAGCTATCGGGGTTATCTATCGGCCGCAATCGGAATTGGAGAGTCACTATTTCCAGGCGTCCCTGCCGCGGCAATTCGACGAGTACATCTGGTTCGATGAAACCAAAGCCGTGTCACCGCTATCCGCAGTCGCGATGCGCGGAGTGCCGGAAACGTTCCCATTTGGAGTGTGACAATTGCCGCTCGCGGCGCGGGTCGGGGCTTTCGGTCATGGTAAGCGGCGGCGAACGCATTTGCGGTGCTACGCGCTGGAAATAAGCTAATAGACGCGGCCTCCATTTGCGCTCTTGGGATCGATTGGGATCAAATGGTTCGGGCGGGAAAATTCCAGCGCAAGGCAGCAGACTAGCGAAAGTTAAAGTGGTCGGTGAGATTTAGCAAGCGATAGGGCACGATCGGTGTTTCACGCTCGCCTCCCTTCCGAAGATCAGGGCCTCGGTTTCTGCCCTATGGTGACATTCTTTCCAAGAGTCCGTAAGCGATGCGCTCGTGCAGCTTCTGGCCCACCAAGAGGACGAGGGTCGCGAGCAGATTGGATTGGAACGTTGTAAACACTATAGCGAGAACTACAAGGTCCTTTGTCTCAACCCCAAAGACATTTCTCGTTATCGCTTTCTCAAAGCCGATATATGGACGGTGCTCTTCCATCGCTTGCTTCCACGCTGCCATTTCCTCGTAATACGCACGAAACCTCACTCTGCCCAGTTCCGAGAAATTCCGAACCTCAGTAGGACTAAAACCGCCCGCGAGCAGAGTGGAATAGACGATTTCTCCGAACTCGTAAAGGAAAGCGTCACGCAATTCGGTCTTCAGCATCGCAGAGGATTTGGAGATAAAAGCATACGTCTTCAACCAGAAGTCGATGAGCAAAAGCTCCTCGTAATTCGCCTCACCTTGGCCCAAGTCGAATGGCCAGTCCGATGACTTTGTTAGCTCTTTGAGAAGACTGCCCGAGAAATTCTGGCTGTCGTCAAAGACCAAAGACGCTAGTACCTTTGCGAAATCGGTCACATCTTTCCTCGTCGTTTTTTCTACGGGCCCCTCGTAGCGAGTAGACTTGACGAAGTCGCTCATAATTTCGGCCAGCGGTTTTTCGTGCCTTTGTTCTTTCTCGAACCTGCGCGTGAACCTCTTGAGCCTCCAGCGCTGATACCAGTCTTTGAGCGGCATATTTCACGCCTTCCTAATCTGGGGCCGCTATGGTCTCGGTCTCGTGACCCTCGTATTCCTTGCCGCAATATTCCGTTGCAGAGACCTTAGCGCACTCCTCGACTTCTTCCCTCGTCGCGAACGTGATCGTCTTGTCTTGAAGGTAAACTGGCGGAGTGTCCGTCCATTTGTTGCCGTCAACGAAACGTAGAAAATATGCAGGTGCCCAGCGTCCATTGGGCGCTCGCTGTTCGCATTTCAGAACGATTTGGATTTTCTTCATCGAGAACAACCTCCAACAGAGCGTCGTTTGACCATAGCCGATCCGATCCGCCAGCGGCTATGCACCGTGCCGCTCGCACGCTGTTGGAACGCACCCCTCTTTACATTCACATGCGCGCTCCGCGCGTTCCGATGCTCCCACGAAACTAAGACAAGCCCCGCGTGATCCCAATTCCGATCACAATTGCGCCTCCCAGATCGAATAATCGCGCTCTGGCGTGGGGTTCCCGCTCCCGGCGCGAGCATTCTTGATGCCATAGCCTGCTGGGAAGACAGATCGCCGACGCCGAGGCGCGCCTGGAAACTGGCGGCCCGGTGATCACGCGCACGCGCGATGAACGCTGCACCCTCACCTACCTCGCTACGCTCGGCCGCCTCTCCCGTGAAAATAACGGGCGAGGTAAGATCCGGGATTCTTCGCTGCGCTCAAGAATGACACAAAGAAAAAGTTCCAACAGGGACAAAGTCCCGCATTTTTTCTTATCATCGGGTGCAGGGGTCACCCCCTGCCGAAGGAAGTGTGAAACCCACCGCGGGTTTCACATTCGATTAAGTTCGTTCGCCCGCGAATACTCGCCTGTCGGCCGCAATCGGAGTTGATGAGTCGCGGGGTGCCGGACAGTTCCAATTTGGAGTGTGACATGTAATCCTTGGTGGGATTTTCCGGCTCATCGCTCGTTCACAAAGATCGCCGCGCACCGCAGCAGGATGACCCCAACTCGCAGATTCGCGCTCGCAGTCTCGCTGGTCGCGGCGATGACCGTAATCGGCGCAGCCGGCTACAGGCTGATCGAGCACCTGTCGATTCTCGACTCCTTCTACATGTCCGTCATTACCATCTCGACGGTGGGGTTCGGCGAGGTAAAGCCGCTCAGCCCGGCCGGTCGTCTTTTTACGATTGGGCTGATAGTCACAGGTGTCGGCAGCGCGATTTACCTGTTTTCGGTGATTGGGGAACTTGTGGTCGAGGGGCGCCTTAGAGAGTTTCTCGGGAAGAGCGCAATGAATCGCAGAATTCACGGTCTCAAGGGCCATGTCATCGTATGCGGCTTCGGGCGTTTCGGCCGCGCGGTCGTCGAAGAGCTAAGCCGCAAGGCGGTACCGCTGGTGGTGATCGAGACGGACGCCGCGCGGCAAGCAGAGCTGGACATTGCCGAGGTGCTGCACGTTGTGGGATCGGCGCTGGAAGATTCGGTGCTCGAGGAAGCCGGGATCGGTTCGGCCCGCGCGATAATCGTCGCAACCGGATCGGATGCGGACAACGTGTACATCACGCTTTCGGCGCGCGAGAAAAATCCGAAGATTCTCATCTACGCCCGCGGCGACTCGGATGGGGGGCTGCGGCGGCTCCGGCTTGCGGGAGCAGACCAGGTGGTCGCGGCCTATCAATGGGCCGGGATGAGAATCGCGGCGCGCATCATCCGTCCGTCGGTGGTGGATTTTCTGCAACTCTCGGTGCCCGGCCGTGAGTCCGAGGTCGATCTGGAGGAGATCAGGATCTCGCGCGAAAGCCCGGCGGCAGGAAAGACGATCGCGGCGGTGGAACGGGATAATCCGCGGCTTCGGATCGTGGCGATGAAGCGCAGCGACAAACCGCTCGAGATGATTCCCGGTCCCGAAACGCAGATTGAACCCGATGATTTGCTGGTCGTGATCGGCGAATCGGACAGCCTCAAACGCCTGGCGCCGCTTTAAGACTTTCGGCGTAGCGAACCGGGCGGGGGCGCGATTGGGGCGGCCGCCGCCATAGAGAGGGTCAGAATCGAGGACACGTGGCGGGCAGCGCCGCGGAGTCGATGCCTTCGCACGTCGCGTTGTTCACCGTCAAGTTGCCCTCGGCGTCAAGCGTCACCTTCCAGACGGTGTCGTAGTCGTCGGGCGGCCAAGCGGGCGCCGCCGTTGGGCTGGCGTTGGGTTGGAAATAACTCGAGATCAACGAATCTACTGTCGGTTTGATAAACTGGTACGACCACGCCAGCAGCACGGTCTTACCGGAGAATGTGTCGTTGTTGAAGAAAAACTCACTGGTTGCCTGGGCCGAGGTCGCATCGAAGCTCGCGGCCAGATCATAGGGCAAGTTATTGGCGATTGCGTATGGTTCGACGGTCAATGAAGGCGCAACACCCGACCACGGGTTCTCGAAGCCCGGGCTAATCTGAGCGGGGTCGCTCGAATAGACCTGCTGGGGGCTGATTTTGCCGCGCAGTGCGTTGGGAAGATCCAGCGCGCGCCATTGCCCCGCACAGACATAGTTGCCGTCGCTCCAATAAGGCTGCGGATGAGCGTCTGCGTGCCGAATGATGTAAAGGGTTTCGTTTTTGTTGATGTTCTCCGGAATTACGGCGGAAGCGTATGCGTCGGGCACTTCGATGGTGACAGAAGGCGACTGCATCGCGCATGGAGTGCTGACCGGCGGCGGCGCAGGCAGCACAGGGTAGGTGGAAGGCGGGTGCAGATTGGTGTTGAAGGTAACCAGGCTGGCGCTACCCGACGGCGCGATCGAGATCGCATAGATATAGTTGGGACCCGCATAGCTCGCCGGAAGAGTCAGGTTATAACCTTCGAGCTTATTGATATTTGCCATCAGGCCGCTGGTGGTCTCCCAAGGCGCCGAGAAGACATAGAAGCCCGGGACGTTTGCCTTGACGATACCGGTTACCAGGGTTTCGTTGTCGCCTTCCTGGTCGCTGAAATCGAGACCCTGGCAACTCGGGCAGTACGCTGCCGGCGTAGCAACTCCGGTGGGCAGGGGCACTGCTGACGCATACGATGCATTGAGCGGGTAGCTGTTGCCGGTATATGGGACATTAGGGGGCGGGATCTCGCCGGGCAGAGTGATGTGGTTGAGAAGGGCGAACTGCTGAACGGTCTCAGGCGCGGCCATATCGGGGTGATTGTTTGTGGTTTGCAAATGGGTCATCGGTTCGAGCACGTAGATGCCGGTTACATTCTTCGACCCCAGTACTTGCCGTTGCAGGAACGTGGCCATCCGGAGCGACCGCTGTAAACCCCGATTGGTGAGGTTTGCCGTGGTCGGATTGACGTCCCTGGGAGCATGGTAAGCCAAATCCTCGCTTACCACGAAGATCAGGTTGAGGTTGCGGGCGCTCAGCGGAGCGGGAGTTGACGGCGCTGTTGCATTGGGACCGGAAGAGCCGCCGCATCCTGCGAGCAGCGCCAGGGCAAGGAGCAAGAACAGCGGCCGTACAACGGTAATTTTATACAACTGCACGAATTCCCCCCTTCGTCGTCGGAAGCGCGAGCCCAATAGCTACCTTACGCGCGTGAAGACACCTGTCAACGCCGAAGTGAAAGTACATCAGTCGCCGGAGTAAAACTGCATCAGTTAGAGACGGCCTAAACGAACGGTTGGATTTCCTTGCGCGCTCGTGAATAACGATCACGTGCTCGCGTAGAGTGTCGAGCGGCAGATGTTTCAGCCGAAAGTTCACAGGTCGTTAGTCTATGCGCACCTGCTCGAGATTGCGCGGCACCACGGCGTTCCATCCCAGCTCCTGGCTTATGCGCGCGCGCAGAGCTTCGGATGCGGGCGGCTCACCGTGAACGATATAAACGATCTGCGGCCGAACCGTAGCGAGCTTCAGCCAGTCGAGGATTTCCCGCTGATCGGCGTGCGAGGAGAAGCCGGGGACATCGACAATTTCCGCGGCGACCGGGACGTAGTCTCCCAGCATCTTCACCATCGAAGCGCCGTCGAGCAGCGACCTGCCGCGAGTTCCCGCGGCCTGATAGCCCACCAGAATAACAGTGTTGCGGCGGTCGGGAAGCCGTCGTTTGAGATGATGGAGGACGCGGCCGCCAGAAGCCATCCCCGACGCGGAGATGATGATCATCGGCCCCGACATCGAGTTCAGCTCGATCGATGCCGCCAGGGTTTTGATCTCGGTCAGGTCCTGGTCATTGAAGAAACTTTTTGCATGCGCGATATCGGCGCGGATTTCAGAGCTGCCTCGCGCGATGGATTCTTCGTAAATCTTCAGCGCGGCCAGCGCCATCGGGCTGTCCACGAAGATTGGGACGCTCGGGATTGCGCCGGCGTCGCGCAGGCGCGCCAGATGGTGCAGGATGACCTCGGTTCGATCGACGGCAAAAGAAGGAATGATGACGACACCGCCGCGCTCGAGCGTCTTTGAAATCGCAGCTTCGAAACGCTGAAGCGAGGCCGCATCGTCATGAATCCGATCGCCGTAGGTGGACTCGATCACGATCACGTCGGCGGCGGGTGGCGGCGCGGGAGGGCGCAGGATTGGGTGAGTTGGACGTCCCAGGTCGCCGCTGAAGAGGATTCTCTTACGGCGGGGAGAGTTTATCTCGATACTTATCAGGGACGCTCCGACAATGTGCCCGGCGGGCAGAAACTGCGCAGTTATTGGACCGAGTTCGACCTTGGTGTCGAATTCCACCGGCGAAAAGCAATCAAGCGAATTCCATGCGTCTCTTTCGGTGTAAAGCGGGAGCGCAGGCGAGTGCCTGGAATATCCTTTTGCGTTGGCGTAGTCAGCCTCTTCTTCCTGAAGATGACCGCTGTCCGGAAGAAGGATGCGGCACAAGGAGTGCGTACCGGGTGTCGAAATCACCTTTGCGCTGAAGCCGTCGCGCACGAGCGCGGGCACATAACCGCTGTGATCCAGATGCGCGTGGGTCAGCAGAACGGCGTCGATGCCGTGCACATCGACGGGCAACGGCTGCCAGTTCATCAAACGGAGCTGCTTGAGCCCCTGGAAGAGGCCGCAATCGACAAGCACACGGCGATCGCCGGCCGTCAGCAGAAACTTGCTGCCCGTGACCGTGCCGGCAGCGCCAAGGAATCGGAGAATCGGGGCTGGGGCATTCACGATGCGGTTCGGCACTGGTTCAGTTTACCAACCTGAAGACTTGGGCGCGATTCTGACTGATCGAGTAGAGCCGAAAATGGCAATTTATACCATCAGTTGTGGGTTTGGGACGGCTCCGCTCTAGGGGTAGTTTCGTTCCGTCAAAAATTATTTCAGCCGCAAGCAGACCTCGCCCGATTTTGGCCGAGCCGGGTGAATATGGGGCATCCTGACGGTTGTCCATACCGTACGCATAGCACACCAAATCCGGCGGCGTCAGGCTGAATAGGTCATCCCTTAACGAAGGAAGAATCACCTGCGCGGTGGGCGGTAGGGGCTGCGGCCCCTGCACCCGCAGTGAGAAGACGCGAAAATCTGCGCAACGCATCTTTTCGCGACTCGCGATAGAAGATCCCGCGCGCGACAACGGAGGACGGCATTAACACCGGGTGCAGGGCTCAGCCCTGCCCGTTGTCGCGCGCGGCCCCGCCCTGTCAGGGCGAGGCATAGGAAAAAGATCCGGGGTCCCTCGGCTTCGCAGACTTCGCTCGGGATGACACAAAGAACGGAGCGACTTCGCTCGGGATGACATAAGAGAAAAGCGCGCCAGCCCGTATCGCTTCAGCACCCTCACCCGCGCCGGAGGCGCGGCCTCTCCCGTGAACTGAACGGGCGAGGCGGGTAAGCGGTGACGCGGGCGCGGCACCCTAACTTGGCTCCCCGGGCCGGATTCGAACCAGCGACATGACGGTTAACAGCCGTCCGCTCTACCGACTGAGCTACCGGGGAGTATTTTACTGGTTCTGTCTTGCACCGAGCCGGAACTACTTTCGATATCCGCGTATCGATGCGAAATCAAGCATTCAACTATTCAACTGACCGCGCCCGACATTATAGCTGGAGATGGGCCGTACGAATCAAATCAAATCCGCATCGCGCGACCCAAATCACTCGGGTAGCTTGGCGCCGCGCAGCGCCTTGTCCTGTACCGCACCCATCGCCTTGACAGTATCGGCAACGTACCTGGCAGGGAGAACGCCGGCCAGACCGGAAAAAACCGGATCGGTGTTGAGAGAAGTGTTGGCCTCGAGAATTCCCCATAGCGCAAAGCGAAGGCCGGCGCTGACGAAGACCGGGGCGCCGCTGGAAAATCCGGGCGCTCCACCGCCGTCAAGATAGCTGAGCTGCTGCAAGCCCGCGCCGATGACTTCGGTGTCGGCGGGCGCCGCAACGGAGACGTGGCCGAAACGAGCAAGCGCCTCGAAGCGATGCTGGTTGACGCCTACGGTCGCGGCGGTCAGGTAGTACACCTGCGCACCGGTTTCGGGCCGGGCGAGCGGATCGTCGCTGCCAAGCAGAGAGCCAAGCGGGATGGGCGCGATGCTCGCGTTTTGGGGGGTGAACGGAACCGCGGCGACGTCGGCCTTTTCTTCATTCGGATCGAGCACCCAGCGGTTTTCAGGCGGCAGCGGCTCCTCGCGCATCGCACCGGTCTTGGCGTCCTCGAGCGTGAGCAAGAGACCGGCACGTGGTTTGCCGGCGTCGTCGAGCAGATTGTGGTGTGCGGTCACCAGGTAAACGAACGAGCGGCCGGGGAACACCGCGCTCGGCACGGCGACAAAAAATGCGGTGCCGACCTGCACGACGCGCCCGTCGCGATGGGTCACGATGCCGGCGACGTTACGCAGCGTTCCGGAAGGGACGGTGTCGGTGTCGGCATACGACGCGCCCGGCGGGATAGCGAGGATGGACGCGAGCGCGACGGCGGCGGCCGCAATCGAGAGTATTGCTTTTCTCATTCGATCAGATTCATCCAGAGTTTCTTGTTTTTTTCTTCCGGGTTCGGCTCCGGCTCCGTTGTCGGCGGATAACGATAGCAGAAGAGCAATCGTGTGGAAGGGGCTCGCGGGCGCTTCGATGCGTCAGTGAGTGGGGGAAAAAACCGAGCGGCGCGGCAGGAGCTATTTGCTCCAACCACGCCGCCGAGTCAACTTTTTCACTATTTCACTTTTTCGCTATTTCACTTTCTCACTATCTCACTGGTTATAAGTCGAATCGCGATACGCGACGCGAAATTCTACCATCGATTGCGATTTCCGCCGCCGCCACCGCCCTCTCTGCCGCCACCACCGCCACCGCCCTCTCTGCCGCCTCCACCGCCGCCGCCTTCTCCGCCGCCGCCACGCCGGCGATCTCCGCCGCCACCGCCGTGCGGGCCACCGGTGCTGGCGCGAGCCTCGTCAATCTTAATCTTTCGGCCCTTCAGGTCGGTGTCATTGAGTGTCTGGATTGCCTTGGTCGCGTCGGCCGCCTCGGCCATCTCGACGAAACCGAAGCCGCGCGACTGCCCCGAGAATTTGTCGCTCACGACGACCGCGCTCTCGACCTTTCCCGCCTGCGCAAAGAGTTCTGCCAGGTCTTCCTGCGTAACCGCGTAGGCGAGGTTGCCTACATACAATTTAGTGGGCATAAAAGGCCCTCCTTCTGAATTTGCCGGGAAGCTCCTATACAGACGACCATCCGGGATTTTGACCGGGATCCGTGAGAAAGGCGGCGTCCGGGACGTTTCGATTCTGAAATAAAGATAAGCGCGGCGCAAAGCGGTGTAAAGTCGGGCCGTGGCGACGGCATGGAGGAAGAATCACCTGCGCGGTGGGCGGCAGGGGCTGCGGCCCCTGCACCCGCATTGAGAAGACGCGAAAATCTGCGCAGCGCATCTTTTCGCGACTACGCGATGGCAGGGGTGACCCTTGGCCGTGGCGACGGCAGCGCAGTATTAACCCGTTGGCACGGGAGGCCAGTATTGAGGCCGCCCGCCGTTGGCGGGCGCGGGCACTGCCGCAGGCGGGCGGCTCATGCGATTCATGCGGCGCCGGAATGAAGGTCGCGGCCCAGGCGCTCGCGGCCGAGCAGGATGACAACGGCCGCGCAGACCATCACGATTGCGGCGACGCCCGCCAGCGTCGCGGCGTAGCCGAATCGTTCGGCGAGCAAGGCTTGACTGACGGCGACGCCCGACGCGACCAACACTCCGGTTTGATACGCGAGGCCCGAGAACAGACCGCGAACTTCCGGCGGCGAGAGCTCGGTCAGATGCGCCGGGATCACGCCCCATGCGCCCTGCACCATGAACTGCATCAGAAACGCGCCAAGCGTCAGGACCGCGAGCGTGCCCGGATAGATCCACAGCGGTATGGCCAGCCCGGCGCATATCACCGCGACCGCCATCGCGCGGCGCCGCCCCACGTGGTCGGACAAGTAGCCGAAGATCAGGCCGCCGAGCAGCGCGCCCACATTATAGATGAGCGCGATCGTCGCCACCGTGCGGGTGTCGAAGCCGCGCTCCTTTTCGAGGAAGGTCGGATACATGTCCTGGGTGCCGTGCGACGCGAAATTCATCATCGTCATCAGCACGCACAGGTAGAGGAACAACTTCCAATTGGCGCGAATTGCATTGCGAATCTGCGACATGTCGGGGCGCGTGCGTTGCCATGCCTCCGATTCGGGCACGTGGGAGCGGATGTAGATCGTCAGCAGGGCGGGCGCGCCGCCAAGAAAGAACATCGCGCGCCATCCATAGTGCGGGAAGACGAAGAAGAACGCGGCGGCCGCGAGCAGATAGCCGACCGCGTAACCCTCCTGCAGCAGGCCGGAAAAAAGTCCGCGCAACCGGGGCGACACCGCTTCCATCGCCAGCGACGCGCCCACGCCCCATTCACCACCCATCCCGATTCCGTACAGCGCGCGCATCGCCAGGAACCATCGGTAGCTCGGGGCAAGGCCGCTGGCCACTTCGACGATGGAATAGAAGACGACATCGACCATCAACGGGACGCGGCGCCCGTAGCGGTCGGCGATCCATCCGAACACGAGCGCGCCGAGCGGGCGCAGTGCCAGCGTCGCGGTGATCGTAAATGCGATGTGCGAGATGGGGCGATGGAACTCCCTGGCGACGGCGGGCATCACGAAAATCAGGATGAAGAAGTCGAAGGCGTCGAGCGCCCAGCCGAGAAAGCTCGCGAGCATGGTGTGCGCGGCCTCGGCGGAGGTGATCGCGCGGACGGGCTCGGGGGAGGCGCCGGGAGAATGCATGGCGTGCAATGATTAATCGAACTGGCGCGATGGCGAAAGGAGAGCCATCCGGATCCATCTAACTTGACTGCAATTCCGGGGACTCCCTATAGTTTAGGTTCGGAGTACGGCGAGTCCTGCGGCAACGCAGAGACCCCCGTTCAGACAATGGATTCGGCGCTGGTTTAGAGATGCAGAGAAGCGAACAAATGACCTTCTGGGAGCGGATTTATATCCCCGAAATCCTGAGAGGTCTTGCGATCACCAACTACCACTTTTTCCGCAACCTCGGGCTGCATACCGCCCATCTGTTCGGCATGAAGCGCGGCGTTAACGCGACCTCGACGACTCAATATCCGGAGGAGCGCAAGCGTTATTCCGACAATTTTCGCGGCAGCCATCGGCTGACGCTGCGCGAAGATTCCTCGGTGCGATGTACCGCGTGTTTTTTGTGCGCGACCGCGTGCCCGGCGCAATGCATCTATATAGAAGCGGGCGAGTCGCCCGATCCGCAGGTCGAAAAATTCCCGGTGCGCTACGAGATCGACACGCTCCGATGCATTTACTGCGGGCTGTGCGTCGAGGCATGCCCGTGCGACGCGATTCGGATGGACACCTACGTTCATCCGCGCATCTGGGGTTTCGACCGCAGGGATTTCGTCGAGCCCAAGGAACTGCTGATGCATCGCTCGCGCGTGCTGGCCGAAAAAGGCCGCGACGGCAACATGGACGAGATGTTGGCGTGGTACCGCGAACAGGACGCCGCGGTTTACGATCCGCAGCGGCCGGAGATGAAGACCTACACCAATCGCGACGCGCCCAAGCATTACGCGGAAACGCCGGACCATATCGACGATCTTACGGCGATCGACCGGCATCCGGCGCGCGCCGGCAAGTAGCCCGATGGAGAAACCGGAGCGCTGACGCCGGTGGCGCCGGCCGACTTTATCGCGGTGGCGTACCTGGCGCGCTCAGAGCGGATGATCCGGGAACTGCGCGCGCCGTGCGAGAAGAACGGCATCGAGTACGGCGAGGATTGAGCTATACTTAAAGATTCAAGGCCGGAACATCGTGCCGGCCGCGGAGGTGACGCGATGACGCAGATTGAATCCGCCCGCAAGCAAATAATCACCCGGCAGATGACCGAAGTCGCCGAGGACGAAGGTTTCGCCGCCGAAGACATTCGCGCGCTGGTCGCGACCGGCGAGGTCGTGATCCCGCACAACATCCATCACGATTTCAGAGCAATCGGAATCGGCAAAGGCCTGCGCACCAAGGTCAACGCCAACATCGGCGCGTCGAACTTCCATCAGCTGATCGAAGAGGAAGTCGAAAAACTTTACACCGCGATCCGCTACGGCGCCGACTCGGTGATGGATCTTTCGACGGGCACCGACCTCGACAAAATACGCGCGGAGATTCTGTCGCGATGCTCGGTGATTCTGGGCACCGTGCCTATCTACCAGCTCGGCTCCGAGCGCACGATCATGGAGATGGAGGCCGAGTTCTTTCTGGACGTAATCGAGCGGCAGGCGCGCCAGGGCGTCGATTACATGACGCTGCATTGCGGGGTCACGCGCGAGAGCGTGAAGCGGCTGCGCGGGCATCGGCGAATCGAAGGCATCGTGTCGCGCGGCGGAGCGATGCTGGCGGCATGGATCGATCGGACCGGCAACGAGAATCCGCTCTACGAGCACTTCGACGAAGTCTGCGCTGTGCTGCGCGAGCATGACGTGACGATATCGATCGGCGACGGGCTGCGGCCGGGCGCCACCGGCGACGCGACCGATCGCGGGCAAATCTCGGAGCTGCTGGTGATGGGGGAATTGACCGAGCGCGCGCGGGCGATGGGCGTGCAAGTGATGATCGAGGGTCCCGGCCACGTGCCGCTCGATCAAATCGAAGCCAACGTGAAGCTCGAGAAGCGAGTCTGCGGGGGCGCGCCGTTTTACGTGCTCGGGCCGCTCACCTGCGACGTCGCGCCGGGCTACGATCACATCACCGGTGCGATTGGCGGAGCGATCGCGTCGGCGGCCGGAACCGATTTTCTGTGCTACGTGACGCCCGCCGAGCATTTGCGGCTGCCCGATATCGACGACGTGCGCGAAGGAGTGATCGCGACGCGAATCGCGGCTCACTCGGGCGACCTGGTCAAGGGAGTGCGCGGGGCGAAAGTCTGGAACGATCAGATGTCGCGATATCGCAAGGCGCTCAACTGGGAAGGGATGTACGCGATGGCGATGGACCCCGACAAGGCGCGCCGCTACAAGGAAGAAAGCGAGGCGGCGGGTTCCAACGTCTGCACGATGTGCGGCTCGCTGTGCTCGATCAACATCGACAATGCGGCGATTAAATTCACCAAGCGGCGCTCGCTGGCCGAGGCTCCGTCGCATGCCGCCGGCTGAATTTATGGCGAAAACTTCGAAGAACATCCTCGACGAAGCACGCTCGACAATTAAGCAGATCGATATCGACGAAGCGCGCCGGATGATCGAACAGCCCGGCACCGTGCTGGTTGACGTACGCGAAAGCGACGAGTGGCGGCAGGGGCATATTGCGCAAGCGGTCGCGATTCCCCGCGGTTTCCTGGAACTCAGAATCGAGGAGCGCATCCCCGACCGCAAGACGCCGGTCATTGTGCAGTGCGAGTCGGGCACGCGCTCGCTGCTGGCGGCGCGAACGATCCGCGAGCTCGGTTACGAAAACGTGTACAGCATGACGGGCGGCTTCAGCGCGTGGAAGGATCGCGGCTTGCCATGGGTGGCGGATCGCGCGTTTACGGCCGGGGAGCTGACCCGCTATTCGCGCCATTTCGTAATTCCCGAGGTCGGCGAGAAGGGACAGGCAAAACTGCTCGACGCCAAGGTGCTGCTGCTTGGCGCGGGCGCGCTCGGCTCGCCGTCGGCACTGTACCTCGCGGCGGCGGGAGTCGGCACGATAGGCCTGGTGGATTTCGACGTGGTCGATCTGTCCAATCTTCAGCGGCAGATCATCCACACGACCGATCGGGTCGGGATGCCCAAGACCGAGTCGGCGCAAAAGCAAATCAACGCGCTGAATCCGGGCGTCAAGGTGATTCGTCACGACGTGCGGCTTACGTCCGACAACGCGATGGGCATCATCAAGGACTACGACGTGATCGTGAACTGCGGCGACAATTTCCCGACTCGATATTTGATCAACGACGCGTGCGTATTCTCAAAGAAGCCGCTGGTGGACGGCGCGATTTTCCGCTTCGAAGGCAACACGACGGTTTTCTACCCGGCCAAAGGCGGACCGTGTTACCGATGCCTGTATCCCGAGCCGGCGCCGCCGGAAATGGCGCCGTCGTGCGCGCAAGCCGGCGTGCTCGGCGCGCTTCCGGGATTGATCGGATCGATCGAAGCGCTCGAGGCGATCAAGTTGATAATTGGCGCGGGGTCTCCGCTAATCGGCAAGATGGTTTACTTCGACACGCTGTCGGACAAGGACTACGTGCGAGTTCTGAAGATCCGCAAAGATCCGAAGTGCCCCGTCTGCAGCGAGCATCCCAGCCAAACCACGCTTATCGATTACGAAGCGTTCTGCGGCCTGGGTGCGTCCGCCAACGGAGCCGCGCATGCGCAACAGACAGCGCATGCGGGCGCGGCAGCGTCGGCGCGGTAACGATCACGCGGCTGTCAGCACAGTCGAAAATCTGGTTTGATTGCGGCGGGCGCTCATGAGCGAGGTCCCGCCGCTTTTTTTGGGGGCTGAATTTCATCACCGAGGCGATTTCGATGGCGCTGGGACCGTTTTACGTCGCGGATAAACTGAAGGGTGCAACCGGGATGAGAGGAATCGCGCTCTTGATGCGCCATGGCGAGACCGCATGGAACCGCGAAGGCCGCGTGATGGGCCGAAATCCAATCGAACTCGATGAGCGCGGACGCGCGCAGGTACAAGCCTCGATTCCGTTCGCGCGGATTATAAAGCCCGATTTGATCGTCACGAGTCCGCTGGCGCGGGCGCGGCAGTCGGCGGAGATAATCGCTGCCGGCGTCGGCGACATCCCGGTTACCGAGGACCCACAACTGTCCGAAGTCCAATACGGACGATGGGAAGGGATGGTGTTCGACGATTTGGCCGAGGATGCCGATTACCTGGAGTATCGCGAGCATCCGCTGGATGCGCCGACTCCCGGTGGCGAGACGATCGCGCAGGTGCAATCGCGAGGCGTCGAGGCAGTGCGCCGTGCGGTCGGAGCGAACAGCGGCCGGCGGATCCTGTTCGTCTCGCACGGCGACATCATCCGCACCATTTTGTGCCACTTCATGCGACTCGAACTCGCGCACTTCCGGCGGATCCGCGTGGACAACGCGGCCTTCTCGGGTTTCCAGCTAATCGGCGACTTCGCCGAAGTGAAATTCCTGAACCTGTTGCCGGATCCGAATCGCGCATTTGTCGCGCCATTTGTATCGAGTAAGCGCGCGTCGCCCTGAGCGGCGACCCGGATGGATCAGGGTCCGCCGGCGACCGACGGAGCGAGGCCGGTCGGCGCCGAGCGCCCGCCGACTTCGATTCCCTTGCGGACGCGAACGTCCGCTCCTGATTTGCCGGGAACGTCCACTCTCAGGCTGCGGTATCCGCCCGCGGCGGGATCGGGCGCGAGAAATCCGATTGTGTATTGCTCACGCAACTCGAGGCTGATGTTCTCGCACGCGCGCCGCAGAGCCTCTCCGTCCCCGGCCTGGCGGATGATGTAGGTCCTGGCGCCGGTTTCGGTCGACAGAGTGTGCAGGGTCTCGGCGTCAACGTGTTCGCTATCGTCGCCGCCTACCACGAATGGTCCGATCGAGATGCCAATTCCGGAGCCGGACCCGTTAGGATCGCCGATTCCGATCGAGTACACGAGCACGCCCATTCGCCGCGCCTGGGCGACGACGTTATTCACCGTCGAGGCGCTGGTGTTGTCCATTCCGTCGGTGACGACGAGCAGCGCTTTTTTGTCGTAGCGGCCTCGTTGCACCATCTCCAGCCCCTGCATGATCGCGTCGAACAAAGCGGTCTGCCCGTATGCGTGCAGCAATTCGAGCCGGCGCATCACGAGATCGTGATTGATCGTGAACGGCTGGAGCAGGAACGGATGGCTGGAAAACGCGAACAGAAACACGTCGTCCTTGTCATTCAAATTGCGCAGGAACTGTGCGATCGCGGCGCGCGCCTGCGGAATTTTGGGCGTCATGCTGCCCGAAGTGTCCACCAGGATGCCGACCGAGACGGGAGTGTTCAGGTCCTGACGAAAGAATTCTATCGGGCGCTGCTTCCCGTCCATGTAGAGTTTGAAATCTTCCTTTTGCAGCCCGGTGACGTAGGTGCCGCTCGGTTCGGTCACTGTCACCGTGACCTGTTCGTAACCCGGCTGCTGGCGCAACTCGCGCATCGGCAGCACCAGCTCCTGGCCGGCTTGCGGAACCTGCGGCGGGATGTTGAGCGAGGCGCCGCCCTGTTTCGCCGGCATCGACGGCAGCTCAAGCGTCGAGGTTCCCTTGCCCTGACCGCCGGGCATCACGAGCGGCGCAGGAATCGACGAGCCCTGCTGCTGCGCCGCGGCGGGCAGGGCTGCGCCGATCGCGATCGCGAGTCCAATCACCGCCGCCGTAAGCGCGGAAATCAAGCTGCGTCCTGTACCCGGAATTGTTGTCGTTGTCATCGCGATGCAAGCGCTCGGCCGAAGCGGCGTGCGTTCGTATGTAATGATCCTATTTGCTCCTGCGTTGGGCAAGCCGGTCAGTTTTCCGGGGCTGTTGATTCCCGATGCTCTCACATCTTGGACGAATTTGCGCAGGCAAAGTTTCAGGGCGGCCGCGCAATCCAGCCCGTACCAGCCCTATTTCGCGTTCTGATTTCGTCGTAACCTGACAAGTCTGCCGTGGGCCAGGGCGGCCCGCTTAGACCCTGCCCGACCAAGGAGGAATGATGAAGTTCGGAATTTTCATCGCCCCGTTCCACCGCGTCGGCGAAAACCCGACGCTCTGCTTCGAACGCGACATGCAGCTGATCGAGTGGCTCGACGCGCTCGGCTACGAAGAGGCGTTTATCGGCGAGCATCATTCGTCGGGATGGGAAATAATCCCGTCGCCCGAAATCTTCATGGCGGTCGCCGCGACGCGCACCCGGCGGATCATGCTCGGCTCCGGCGTCGTCAGCATCCCGTATCATCACCCCTTCAACGTCACCACTTCGCCCTGCTCGATCATCTGACCCATGGCCGCGTGATGCTGGGATGCGGTCCCGGCGCGCTGGCCGCCGACGCGTACATGCTCGGCATCGAATCGACTACCCAGCGCAAGCGGATGGTCGAGGGCGTCAACGCAATTCTTCGCCTGTTCACTGAAGAGGGCAAGATTTCGATCGACGGCTCGTACTTCAAGCTCGTCGATGCGCACCTGCAGGTGAAACCGTTTCAGCAGCCGCACATGCCGATTTTTGTCGCGAGCACAATTTCGCCGTCGGGGATGGTGGCGGCGGGACAGCTCGGCTGCGGCGTGCTGTCGGTCGCCTCGTACGCGCCGCGCGGTCTGGACGATCTGATGAAGCGCTGGGCGATGGCGGAAGAGTCGGCGGCTGAAAACGGCAAGACCGTCGAGCGCAGGAATTGGCGGATGGTTTTCCCGATTCACCTTGCCGAGACTCGACAGGATGCGATGGACGATATTCGCGACGGCGCCAACTCGTGGATTCGCGACTACTTTATCGACACGCTCGGCGCGCGGCTCCAGTTCGAGGAATATCCAAATCAGCCGGTCGAGGAGATGACGATCGATCGGATGATTGGGCGTGGCGGCGTGATCGTTGGAACGCCCGACGATGCGATCGCGAAGATCAAGGAACTGCAACAGGCAACCGGCGGCTTCGGTGGCATCCTCGGACTCGCGCACGAATGGACCACGCGCGAAAAGACGCTTCACTCGTACGAGCTGTTCGCGCGTTACGTCGCTCCGCAGTTCCAAGGTCCGGTGGCGCATCAGGTCAAATACTCCAACGAATGGGCGCGCGAGAATCGCGACCTGATGTTCGGCAAGGCGGTGGCGGGAATCGTAACCGCGATGCAGGACTACGCGCAGCACAAAGTCGAGAAGGGCGAGCCGGTGCCCGAAATGCTGACGCAGCCGCTGACCCGCATCCGCCCCTAAATAGAACCTCTCAATGGATCGCCAGAACCAACCCCGATCATGTCGACCTCGCAAGATCGAAGATTCCTTCAGAAGGGAGCAACGACGACCTGATGCCGTCGGCCGAAACGTTCGGACACACCAGTGAGACTCCTAGAATGATCGTTCGGAACCAACTCGCCTGTGTCGCCTGCGGAGCGATAATCGTAACACGAACGGCGGTTGGCTATCGCGATAGTCAGACCTACACATTCAATTGCCCGAAATGCGGTATCGAAATCGGCTATGTATTTAGGACCGACCAGAAGAACATTTCGTACTCCTTCGATGAACCGTCAAATGCAAAATGGGTAGAATCCGAAGAAGGCGCTGTTGCGACCCTCTCATTCGATGCTCATACGCCCGTACCGAACGAACTGCCAGAAGGTATCACTCCATTCATCGCGACCGCCTTCTATATCGAAAACCGGAAAGCATATTCTGACGAAGAGGGGAAACGTCTTCATTGGATTAGAGACGAGTGGCCCTATTGCGAGCGCCTCATGATTCACCTGGAGAAGGGTAACGACGATCTCTTCGACCAAGAGGCGAGAACGCCACCGACCGAGAAGCCCGCGTCGAAGGTGGAGCGGCTTATGCCACTATGGCGCGTAATGGACGGTGCCTTTAACTATTTCACCGTTACAGAGCGTAGTGCTCGTTCGATGGTTGACCAAAGAATAGCCCTGTCGCTGTCAATCGATGAGTCCCTCTTCAAGCAGTTCGCACATGACTTTCTCGCTTCCGGTCGCGTGAGTAGTATCTGGCAACAGCTGAAGACTATTCGACGAAAGTTCGTGCAATGCTATCCATATTTGAGCCCGCTAGTGCAGATGCTTTATTGGAAGCCGAAATACCGCGACTTAAACACCCTTCGGTTGTCGGAGAAGAGATTCGACGAGCTCCGACAGCTATACGTCGACTGCTACGAAACGCTTTGCAAACTTTTGACAGTTGCAATTGCTTGCGAGGCGATCATTCACCACGGGAAGTTGGCTGTGCCCACACGTAAGCGCCAACTGTCGCTATGGGATTTCGAAGCAATGCCCAACGGGCAAAAGCCTGGTATCTTGGAACGCTATCCTATCGGACCGTTATTCGTTGGCGTACTGGATAACAAGCTTCGCAACGGCATTGGCCATCACTCCGCGCATTTTGTTCCGGAGAAGGACGAAGTTCTCTATTACGAATTCGATGACGACCAGAAGAAAGAGAGACGACTGAGCTACACGGCATTTGCGCAGCGCGTGCTAGAAATCTTTTCGGCCGTCGAGCTGGCTTCGAAGTATTTCTGGGCCGTGTTGCTGAGCGTGGACGGTGTACTCGAGTGACCGACACAGCGAGCCTAAATTGCTTTCTCAACTCCCCCCTAGCCGAATCGTCGCACCAGGGCGGAGTTTGAATAATTTCCACACTCGGTGCTGCTCAAAATGCGCTGCCCGAGATGATGACGCAGCCGCTGACCCGCGTCCGCTCGTAGAGGTAAATTGAAAAACATGGAAGCGAAAAACCCGGCCAAGAAACGACCGATTCGCGAGTACTACTTGTACAAAGGGCATGTCGTCCGATCCGGCCAAACCGTGAGTGCCTCTGGTCGGTATTTCCGCGTCGTGCGAGTCTGGGGTCACCACATCACGCTTGAACCGCTACCGGACGCCGAGGTTTCAGAACCGGCACTGGCGATTCCCATCAGCATCCAGCCCGAAGTGAAGCGATAGCAGATGGCGACGCATGCGCGCTTTGCGATTGAGACGGGCAAACGCGTTTCTGCTCAGCGACACTCAAAGTTTCCAGTCGAGGGTCCGGTCCGGGAGTAGTAAATGGGTTCAAATAAGATTCCCTACTACGTAGTCCTTGACGCGAATATTTGGGTGACCGAGCGCCTGCTCCAGTCATCCATGGGCAGTGCAATTCTGTTCGCTCTGACGAGCAGCGGCGCGTCGCTCGGATTGCCCGAAATCGTTGAAATGGAAGTCAACACCGTGCTGACCGCGGAGGCCGAAAGAGCGGTCGAGGGACTTCGCAAGAGCGCCAGATTGCTTAGACAACTCTCCGGACAAAAGACACTACATCAAGCACCCACGCGAGAGGCGATACAGGAAGGCCTTAGGGAACGATGGACGCAGCTTAGTGGGCTTTTGGAGCGAACACCGTTCACCTTCGATCAAGCCAAATCGGCATTAAAACGAGTTATTGAAAAACGCCCGCCGAGCGGAGAGAACAACGAGCAGTTCCGAGACACCTGTTTGTGGGAAGCGGCGATAGATTTGTCCGCAAGATGTACGGTCCACCTAGTGACAAACGACTCAGCGTTTTATGAGGGTCGAGACCGGACTCGAGGATTGGCAAAGTCACTTTGCGAAGAACTCGCAGGTTCTGGTCGCAATATCGTTATCTACGCGAGTGTTCGTGAATTTCTGTCACGGATAGATAAAGCTGTGGCCTCATTGGACGAATCTACCATTGCGAAAGCAATAGTCGAAGCGATCACGCCGGACGCGCGCCAGATGGCGGCCGACAAAGCGAGCCTATATGAGTTGGCAAGCGTTACCAGCACGCGCATTAGGGGGTACGCGACACCTAAGCCCTCGTTAGTGGCTATCTCTTTTGAAGTCACCTTTAGTCTCTCCCGCATAGATGCAACAGACAGCGCTGAGAGTGAGAGAGGTTCAAACTTGCGCCTTGAGGGAGTCTGCTCATATGACCCCAAGCGAAAGGATGTATCCGATATCGAGATTCGCGGATGGTGGATTTGGACCAAGGAAGGCGGGGGAGGCTCAATGAGTACCGGCACCTTCCCGAGTAAGACCCTGTATATAGACTAAACGCGGGCCAAGCGAAGTGAGCAATGAGCCTGAGCGAAGACATTCCGTCCGCGGCACGCCGGAGCGAGCTTCTCGATCACGCGGTAGCGATTCTCTCAACTGATCCGCGTTTCCCCGCGGCGGCGGAGTTTGGATAATTTGCGCGCTCGGTGCTACTCACAATGCTACTCAGCATCGAGAGGAGCATACCGATGGACGCTCACGCCGAAATCTGTCGCGCGATCGATACCTACCGCGACAAAGCGGTCGCGCTCAGCTACGAAATCCATGAGCATCCCGAGCTCAGGTTCCAGGAGCATTTCGCCGCCGGACTGCTGACCAAAGCCGCCACCGAATTGGGTCTCGAGGTCGAGCGCGAAGTCGGTGGACTCAAGACCGCGTTTCGCGCCGAGTTCGGCGCCAGCGGTCCCGCGGTCGCAATCCTCGCCGAGTACGACGCGTTGCCCAATGGTCATTCATGCGGCCACAACCTGATCGCCGGCGCCGCGCTCAGCGCCGTCGCGGGTTTGAAGAGCATCGCGAGCCAGCTACCGGGGCGAGTCGTTTTTCTCGGCACCCCGGCCGAGGAAGGCGGCGGCGGAAAAATAATCCTGATCGATAAGGGCGCGTTGCGGGGCGTCGATGCGGCCATGATGGCGCATCCGACCGACGCAGAATTCTGCACGATGCCCGCGCTCGCCACGCACCATCTCAAGCTGACCTTTCATGGCCGCGGCGCGCACGCGGCGATGGCGCCATGGGACGGCTCGAGCGCATTGGCCGCGGTGATCCAGACCTTTCAGAGCGTCGATGCGATGCGGCTGCACCTGCGCGACGGCTCGCGCATCCACGGCATCATCACCGACGGGGGCCGGGCGGTTAATATCATCCCGGAGCGGACAGAATGCCTGTTTCTGGCGCGCGCCAGGACCAGCCGCTACGCCAATGAAATCGGCGCGCGGGTGATCAGATGCGCCGAGGGCGCCGCCATGGCGACCGGAACGCGCGTCGAGCACGTTGTCGAAGGCGGCTACAAGAACCTGATCAACAATCTCAGCATGGCGCATCGTTACGCCGCGCATAGCGAGGCGCTCGGCGCAAAATCTGTCGAAGCCCCGGCCGACACGCCCACCGGCAGCACCGACATGGGCGACGTGAGTCACGTGATGCCCGCGATTCATCCGTCGTTCGCGATCGCGCGCCATGGCGAGGGCAATTGCCACGAAGATGCGTTCGTCGCGCACGCCGACTCAAAGCGCGGCTACGATGCGATGATTCGAGTGGCGAAGGCGATGGCGATGACCGCGTACGATTTGCTCGCACAGCCCGAACTTCTGGCGTCGGCAAAAAAAGAATTCGAAGCGCGCAAAGAGAGCTGAGAGCTGAAATCGGGCGAACGCGACGCTAGTGGCAGCCGCCGCCCCCGCCGCATCCACCACCGCCACCGCAGCATCCACCCCCGCCACATCCGCCGCCATTCGCCGCGCCGGAATTGGCCATCGCCATCGCGGCCGCGGCGTCGCCGTCGCCATTGCTGCCATGTGCTGCGAAGGTTGACATCTCGCGCTTCAGCTTCGAGCCGTGACAGAGCGGGCACTGCGCGCCGCCGTCGCCGGGGCGCACGAACGCCTCGAATGAGCGGTCGCACTTCGTGCATCGGTATTCGTAGATCGGCATGCCCTTTTTTTACTCTCTACTCGCCGGGTGGCTGGGCGTATTCAACCAGCACGCCACGGGTGGCCTTGGGATGCAGGAAGCAGATCATTCCCGCCAGGCCGCGGCGCGGCTTCTGATCGATTAGCTGGATTCCTTTGCCGCGCGCCGCTTCGAGCTCACGCGCGACGTCGTCGGTCTCGAAGCATACGTGATGCAAGCCGCCGCCGCGCCGCGCGAGGAACTTGCCCACGGCATTGTCGGCGTCGAGCGGCTCGAGCAGCTCGATCTCGCTCTCGCCGGCTTTGAGCAATGCGGCCCGGACGCCCTGCTCTTCAATCGTGGCGCTCCTGGTGAAATGCAGGCCGAGCGTGTCGCGCCAGAATTTCAGGCCCGCGTCGAGACTCGGCACGACGACGCCGACATGATGAATCTTTTTGAGCATCTGAGCTGCTAGCTGCCCTTGCGATCGAGACATAGCTTGCGCTGCAGCGCGTCCCACTGCGTCTTCATCTCGGGCGAGCCCAGCGTGGGATGCTCGGCGCGCGTCTGCGCCAGCTTGCTGCATGCGCCCTGGGTATTGCCTTGCTCGTTGTAGATCACCGCGATGTTGTATTTCGCGTCGTACCACAGGTTGTCGGACTCGGCCGCCGTGCCCTCGACGGTAGTCCACAGCGTCACCGCATCCTTCCAGTCCTTCTTGGATTGTGCGATACGGGCCATTCCGGCGTTCGCATCGGGCGATGCCGGGTCGGCCTTCACGACCTCCTTGTAGATGGTCTCAGCTTTGTCTTCCTGGCCCATAGCCTGCAGAGCCTGCCCCAGGATCGACAGCGTGCCGGTCAGATTCTTAACCGGGATTTTGCCCGACGACACCATCTCGGCGAAGAAGTTGTATGCGGTCGCGGTCAACTTCGCATTGGCCAGATATGCCTTCTGATCGCCCTTGGCCTTGGCTTCCAGCGCGGCCTTCCAGAAGTCGATTCCAAGTCCCTTGATGAAATCGCCCTTGGCGGTGTTGCCCTTACTGCGTTCGACGATTCCGGCGACATCGGTGTTAACTTCGTCGTACTTGCCGAGATGATCGAGCGCCGTGATGCGCCATTCGGCCACATCCTGGAACTTCGCGCTCATGCTCGGGTATTGCGATTCGTAGCCGGCAAGGAGCGTCGCGACCTGCGAGTAGTCGACCTTTTCCGGGTCTTCTTCCAGGATTGAAGCAAGCATGTAGGTCGCTTCGCCGCGAATCTCATGAACCGCTTTCTTGCCAGGTCCGGAGGAGGCACGCTCCGCGTCGGGACCCATCTTGATTGACTCGTTGAGGTTTTCGAGCGCGAGCTTTCTGAGCGACTCGGTATCGACCTTGGGCCCCTTGTTATCCTTGGCGTTGGCGCCCTGGAGCTCCTTGTAGTAGCACTCCGCGGCCTTGAACTTGGCGGTGAACGTGAATTCGGGGTCGCCCTTGACCTGGGAATACAACTGGGCGGCCTCGACGAATTTATTCTGTCGCTGCAGGCGATCGGCGAGCTGCACGCGCATCTCGGCGCCGTGCTCACCCGCGGGATATTTCTGCAGGTAGTCCTGCGCGTTTTTCACCCACTGATCTTCCAGCGCCGTATCCTTCGAACCGCCCTGCTCCCATCGGTTATGCGCGAGGCTGAACCTGGCGTACTCGGCCCATTGCGCCTCGCCGCCGCCACCGGATGCGATCTTGCTGAGCATGAGCTCGACCTGGTCGTAGCGCTTCTCGCGCAGATAGATGTCGGCGGCGAACTTGTAGGCCTTGGGATACTTTCCGCTGGCGCCCGCCTCGGCATAGTACTTGGCCGCGTTGGGCTCATCCTTGCGCGAGAGCAGGACCGCGGCGAGCAACCATTTCTCGAACGGATCGCCCGAGCTGCCGAATTCCTCGACTGCGTTGGTTGGAAACTTGGACGCCGCCGATACATCGACTGCCCATCCTTCCTTGTCGTTTTCCTTGGACTTCATCGCGTCGATGATCTGCTTGTGATACGCGGCCTTCTTGGCTGGATCGCTGGTGGCCCGTTCGGCGCTGAACAGGGTCTGCAACTGAAGCATGAACTGGCCGGACCCGGTTTTCGCGCCACCACCAACCGGAAGCATCTTCGCGGCCTCGTCAGCCTTGCCCATCTTGGCGTAGGTCGTGGAGAGTCCCTCGCGCGCGGCGGCGTATTGCTGCGTGCCGGTGCCGTCATCCATTATTTTCTTGAAGTCGGCGATCGCGTGGTCGTATTCGGCGTGATCGAACTTGCCCAACTCGCGTTCGCAGTAGGCGCGGCCGAGCGTATTTTCGCGTATCAGGTTGGGATCGGGCATCGCCAGCATGCTGGCGGTGAAGCCGTCGATCGCCTGGTTGAGCAGTTTCTTCGCTTGCTCGGCGTTATCGTCGAACAGAGTGGTCGCAGCCGTGAACCGCAGCCAGGCAAGCGGATATGCGGCGCGCAATGCCAACTGCTCGGGCTTGTCGTAGTCGCATTGCCCGCCGTTGTCGATCTGCGCGATGCATTCGTCTTTCTTCTTCGAATAGGCCGAGTTCATCCGATCGAGCATCGATTCGAGCTGGCGGTAGATCGGTACCAGCGCACCCTTGTCCACCTTGCCGCTCGAAGTGAGCTTGGCGAAGGTTCCCTCGGCGTTGTCGAGGCGGGTGATCACCTGGTCGGCGGTCGATTCGTTGGACTCGGCGGAAGAGAGCTGGCCCGAGAGGCTCGAAAGCTCGCTGCCGAGCTGTCCGGCGCTCTGAGCGGCGGCGACGCCGGCGGTGAAGGCGAGCGTGAAAAAGGCGGTTAGCATCACCATCAGGCGATGCGAAAAGAGCACACGGTTCATTTTTCTAATCCCCAAATACTGTTCCCCGGAAAATTGTGGCCTTAGATAAGAATAACGCAGCGATAACGTCAAGCGAGTCAGAATACTTGCGCAACCTCTGGGACGCTGGCAAGCGAACAAATTCGCGCGGTGCGGGCCGCGATCGATGGCGCGGCTTGCTTATTTCCGCGATCGATCAGGACGGCAGCCATCCCGATGGCCGCGGCCGGCGCGAAATCGAGATGCTCCGAGTCGCCGATATGCATCGCGTCATGCGCCGCAGCGCCGGCGCGTGAAAGGGCGGTCTCGTACACCTCGCGCCGGGGCTTGGCATAGCCGGCTTCAGAGGAAATCGTGATCGAATCGAAGTAACGGGTCAGGTCGAGGCCCTCGAGAATTCGATACAAGCGGTAATCGAAGTTCGAGATCACGCCCAGTTTGAGTCCATGGTTCTTTAGACGTTGCAGCATCGGCGCCGCTTCAAGATCCGCAATCCAATGATCGGGATCGGCGAAGTGGGCAAACAGCGCGTCGAAGTAAGCGTCGAAGCCGGGCCAGGTGCCCATCGGCGCGAACGTTTCGCCCACGCGGCGGCGCCACCATTCCCGCTCGAGGCGTCGAAGCTCGTCGTGCCCATGCCCGGGTCCGAAGGCCAGACCGGGCGCCGCACCGAAAGCGCGGCGAAAACCGGCGGCGACGGTGTCCTCAGAGGCGTCCAGGCCGAATTGCCGCGCCAGGCGAGCGTAGGTGCGTCCGACGGGCTCGCGCGGTTCGAACAGCGTGCCGGCGGCATCGAAGAATACGGCGAGGATCATACGATTCAATTAATTGTAGCCTTTTCGCAGCCTCCAGTCCCTGCACCCGAGCACGGAGATAAACCTAACCCCTGACTCCTTCCCATGTGGGCAGCGGAACAATCGCGGGACAGGGCGAGGTAAGACCACTCACTTAAGGCCGTCCCAGATTTGGATCAGCACGCCGAAGGCCGATTGCGGCGAGATGAAGTATTGGCGCTCGCCGCGCCAGTTTCGTTTTTCGTCCACCACCCGCACGCCGTCGCGTTTGAGCCGCTGGCAGGTCGCGTCGAAATCCTTGAGGTCGA
>Ga0097691_1000071_pt1 | contig 93290 bp, 81 predicted proteins | sample NGESurdeep072012_8_FD_72858 | JGI IMG/M metagenome (GOLD analysis project Ga0097691, IMG submission 72858) | Arctic peat soil microbial communities from Barrow, Alaska - NGEE Surface sample 210-1 deep-072012 | ecosystem: Environmental > Terrestrial > Soil > Wetlands > Peat ... | reverse complement strand
TTCTTCTCGCCGAGTACTCCCTGCTCGGCCTGATGGGCGGCCTCACTGGAATGCTGTTGTCGCTGGCCGGGGGCTGGGCCGTCGTGCGCTACATCTTCAAGACGCCATTCGCGCCGGCGATTTTGCCCATTGCTGGAATCGCGGCGGCGATCGTGGCGCTCACGCTGCTCATCGGGCTGCTCGCCGGACGCGACGTGTTCAGGGAGACGCCGATAGCTGCGCTCCGGGACGCGTGATTCCGGGGTGAGATTGAGGGGCGCAACTGGTCATGAGAATACCAAAGCAGGGGGCTCAAAGCTTTGCAGCAGCTTGGCTAGGAGCCTTTCCGGCGGCGTGCTTCGGTTTTGTGGATGCCAGCGCCTAGCCGCCTTCTATCCCTACTATTGGACGCGAAGCACGTAGATGTGCTCGCCTAAAAAGCTCGCGGTGGTGGTGCCGGAAGTATTCAGAATCTTCACGTTCTTCGCCCCCGCGCCCGCCGCGACGGTGAGCCGGAAGTACGAGCCGGTGCCCGAGCGGTTCATCGACGAGATGTTGTCAGTGCCGCTGCCGATGGCCTGAATTCGCAAGGGATACGTCGCGACTGATTGACTGAGTACGGACTGCGCCACTGGCGGCATCACGCTGCGGAAATTGTACGAGCGGTACTGGTACTTCGGATCGAGCCCGGCAATTCCCAGGTGGTCGGCGTACATCGACACGAGCCACCCCTTCACCACCGTATCGATCGGGGATTTGGTGGCGGCGACGAAGTTCGTGACTCCCGTATCTGGTCCGGCCACGAGCAGCCGCGTGAGACTGCGTGGAAGTCCGCCTGAGTAGTTATCGGCCGCATAGCGGACGATCGCCCACGCCGCTCCACGCGTCGCCAGACTCGTGTCCGCCAAATCGCTGATCGGCGAGAAATGGTCGGGCTGGTTCATCCAGTCAGTGAGGCGCGCGAGGTTCTGGAAGAAAAACGCGTTGAAATCGTCGCGTTGCGAGCAGCTGTTGCAAGGCAGCACGTCGTTGAAGGTCAGCGCCTGGAGGTCGCCGAAACCGCGCTGAACGCGACCGACGGCGTCTTCCGCGAAGTGTGCGAGCGCCTCATCTAGCCATGTCGACTCGAAGTTGCCCACCAGCGGGTTCTGGAAGCGATTCCCCGCGTTGATCATGTGCTGGAATTCGTGCGCGATTGTGCCGCGCGTTCCCTGACGCACCGAGCTGGTCGAGCGAATGTTGCCGAATTTTGCGGTGGGATCGGGAGAGAGCAGATAAAAGATTTCCGCTTCGTTGCTCTGTGGACAGGCCTGCGCTTGCGCAGTGGCAACAACCGGGAAAAAATCACCCGCAAAGAAAAACCCGCCCACGAATCCGGCGGTGGGCGGAGAGTTCGGCGGGGTCAGCTTGTTGATCTGGCCAGTGAACAGCATGATGATGTGGCCATTTCCGTCGACATCCGTGGGTGTGTTGAAATAGGCGGCGTCGGTGGGATAGGTGACGAGGTCGAATTCCGACGTGATCGAGTCCATCTGGGCCTGTGTGAACAGCGAAGCCGGCGGCCCGTCGAGAGTGTCGACCATGAGGATAGCCTTCTGACTCACCGAAGCAACTATAGCCTGTGTCGAGATGAAGCTGTCGCAGAGATCGGTGGTCGCTGCGTTCGGAATCTTGATGTTGATTGTGTCACCGACGGCCGGCGCGGCCAGCTGAGAAACCTGAGCGCTGCGGCGGGCAGAAAGCCGTGACGCGCCGAACGGAGTGAAACGTGTGCGCAGGGTCAGCTTCGTGCGCTCGAATGCGCGGACCCTGTTCTCGACCGCTTCCTGTGGCGTCCGCGCCAGCGGAACATGGTTCAGCTGAAGGCTGGACTGAGCCGCCAGATCGGCGGCCGCCTCGATGCCGAACACGCCAGTGGCCGATCTATCGGCCTTGACCGTAAAGTTCGACACCACATCGTGCGAAGCGCTCGTGTTTCCAACGACGATGATATAGTCCCGAGCCCCTGAGCCCGCAGGGAGATCGATGCCGTTCGGTATGTCGGTCGAATTCAGAACCCTCACTTCGCCGACATTCATGCTACTGATGTCGCTCAGCTTGACAACGGGTGGAGGAATTATGTCGCCGCCGCCACCGCACGCGACAGCCAGGATCAATAAGGCAGGGACAAATCTCTTTATCACGCGAGACTCCTAGGGCAGGGTTCGGAGGGAATTCCGGATTAATACCCGCGAGGCCGGGAAAGGGGCCTGTCTCGCGGTCCAACAATCTAAGGCCCAAACCGCTCGTGAAAGCGGGGAAATTTGGCGTTTGGCAGCCATTCGGGCGCGAGCGACAGCATTTGCTTGCTCAAGGTCTCGGCTGTACATAGACTGAACCATGGCGACCGACGAGAAGCCTCCCCAGAACTTTCGCTCCCGCGAGCAGCAGGCCACCCTCGGGCTTCTCCGCACCGCCGATGCCGTGAAGCGCAGTCTCGCGCAGGTGATCGCGCCGCACGGCATCACCCCGCAGCAGTACAACGTGCTGCGCATTCTCCGCGGCGCCGGACCCGACGGACTTCCGACACTTACGATCGGCGAGCGCATGATCGAGCAGACTCCTGGTGTGACACGCCTGGTCGACCGCCTCGAGCGAAAAGGGTTGGTAGGGCGCACTCCCTGTCCCAAGGACCGGCGCCGCGTATTCTGTCGAATTACCACCAAGGGTCTCGATCTGTTGAAGGAGCTGGACGGCCCGGTAAAGCGGTGGAATTCGCAGGCCGTGTCTGTTCTCCCACCTTCAGAGATGGACTTACTCGTTGACATGCTCGACCGTGTTCGCGCGTCGAACTACTAAGGACACTCTAGAAGGACACCCTTGACGAGCCTCGCCCTCTCTTGCAAAGCCTGCGGCGATTGTTGACTAGTCAATAGACAATCACCGGCGCCTGCTCGATCGATAGGCTCCTCGGCAAAAATCAACTGCAACAGAACGAGATGTCAGCCTGAGCTGACCAAAGCTGACCTCTTGTTCAGTTGCAGTTGATGCCTAAAGAGACGCCGGAGCCAGACTCAGCGGATCGTCCCGATTCTCCGCCCCGCCTCTTCGACCGCCTGATAGAGCTGATCGAACGACTCGGTCACGAAGAGAACGTCCTGAAAGTGATCGATCTCGAAGTGCTGGTTGAACACCGCGTCCAGCGAGAAGGGACGTCGATCACATTTGGGGCCGAGGGCGTTGGCGGCGTCGCCGTGTGAAGAGATGAGCCCGCTGCCGTAGACTTTGATCTGTCCTTCTTCGCGGATGAGGCCGAACTCCACCGTGAACCAGAACAGGCGCGCCATCCGCGTGATGTCCTCATCGTTCTCGGCGGCCGCGGCCACCTGGCCATAGTGCTGGAGGAAATCGGCGAAGACCGGATCGGCGTGCAGCGGCACGTGGCCGAAGACGTCGTGAAAGATGTCGGGTTCGGGCAGGTAGTCGAGCTGCTCGCGCGTCCTGATGGTCACCGTCGTCGGAAATCTCCGCAGCGACAGGCAACGGAAGAAATCCTTGGCCGGTATGAAGCCGGAGACGGGCACGGCCTCCCATCCTGTGGGTGGCGCGAGCCGGCGATTCACTTCCGCGAGATCGGGGACCGACTCCCGCTTGAGACCGATGATGTCGGCGCCCTTCAGAAAGATCCTGCTGCCGTTCTTCCGCAGCTGGCTCATCCGGCGCTCGTAAAGCATGCCCCAGACTTCGTGGTCCTCAGGCGTATATGAGTTCCAGTGCTGCTTGATGAAGACTGATGGGTTTTCTACGAGGTCGTAGAGCGCGGCGGTCGATTGCGGCAATGTCAGCTCCGGAACGCGAGGGGAGAACGCACCCTCAAAGCTAATTGCCGGTCTTGGGGCCTGAAAGCTTGTGGCCGCCGGAGCGCTTGCGCAGCGGCAGGGTGAGCGTGAAGACGGAGCCCACGCCCAGCGTGCTGGTGGCTGCCACATCGCCGCCCATCGCGCGCGCGAGGTCGCGACTGATCGGCAGGCCGAGACCGGTGCCTCCGCTCGGAACCGAGCCGGGCGCCCGCAGCTGCACGAACGGCTCGAATATCTGCTCGATCTTATCCTCCGGAACGCCGCATCCGGTGTCGCGAACGCGCACGAGCAGATTCTCCTCTTCCACTCTCCAATCCAGCTCGACGGCTCCCCCCACCGGCGTGAACTTCACCGCGTTGGCGAGAAGATTCACCACGATCTGCTGCACTTTCTCGCGATCCGCGAACGCGCTGAGCAAATCGTCGCCACTTCTATGCGCATAGCCGACACCTTTCTTCGCGAACTGAGGCGCGACCAGCGCCTCGGCGCCGCAGAGGGTCTCCTCGATTGGTATTTCGGCCATGGAAAGCTCGATCGGCCCTCCCTCGAGCTTCGCGAAATCGAGAATCATGTTCACGAGCGTCAGCAGGTGCTCCTGCGCCTGGTGAATCCGTCCCACGTCTCTGCGCTGTTCCGCGTTGAGGCCTCCGTGAATGTTCTGCTGGAGGATCTCGAGATAGCCCGCCACGGCGTGCAGTGGTGTACGGAACTCGTGGCTGAGGCGCGCAAACAACTCCGTTTTGATGCGATTTGCGGCTTCCGCATCCTTGCGCGCGGTTTGCTCGCCTTCGAGGGCAAGCTCCAGCTCGCGCGTGCGCTGAGCGACGCGGGCATTCAGCGAGCGGTTGAGTGCCTGCATGCTCTCTTCGGTTTCGCGTCGCGCGCTCATGTCACGAAGAAGCCAGCAGAGCGAGCTCGTTCCGTCCGGGCGAGTTTCGAGAGTGGAGACGGTCGCCTCGACGGTGGCGAGCCGTCCGTCGCGCACGGTGGTCTCGATCATCCATTTTTCGACGTGGACTCCGTTCCCGAGCGCGTTGAGCTGCGTCTGAAATTCTGACCGAGAGCGCCCGTCTACAAACGTGACGAGGGCCTTGCCGACCAGCAGCTTACCGGCCACTCCAAGCAGCGCGGAGGCGGCTGCGTTGGCTTCCTCGATGGTCCCCGAGCCGTCAGTGACCACATAGGGATCGGGCGCGAGGTCGAACAGCGTGTGGTAGCGGTTGCGCTGGATCTCGAGCAGGTTGTGCGTCTCGAGGAGGGTTTCCTGTTGCGCGCGCAGCTCTTCCTCCGCGACGCTCAGTTCCTCGAAGGCGGTCATCAACTCGTCGTGCCGTTGGTCCGATGTCTGGCGCGTCGCTCCATCGTAGTGCGCCGCATTGGGCTCGCGCGGCACACCGACGGAGTTGGCAAACCGCTCGATGTCTGAATTACTCGGGACGGGTCCTATCAAGTTTCAAGGTCCTGAACGTGATGGTGCACTCGACCAGAATGCTGGAAACAAATGACTATACGCCACATCCACACTAAGCGACAAACAGGAATTTGCAATAGCGAATTGTCTACATCGCGCGCTATTCTCTGTTAACTACGCGCCAGGTGTCGCCGGCGCTGCATTGCGATGCCCGCGCGTCCAAAATTCAACCGGTCACGAATTCGCAAATGGCCCCCAGAGCACTAACACTCCTGTTCGCGCTTCCCCTCATGGCGGCGGCGCAGACCCCCACACAATCGACTGGCCGCTCGTACGTCATCCGCGCCGCTCACATGATCGACGGGAGATCCGATGCCGTGCAGAACGACGTCGCGGTAGTCGTCCAGGGCGAGCGAATAGTGGCGGTTGGACCGCGCGCGCAGGTGGAGGCGCGAATTCCTGCCGGCGCACAGATCATTGATCTGGGCGGAGCGACGATTCTGCCCGGGCTGATCGACAATCACACGCACGTGCTCCTTCAGGGCGACATCACGAGCGCGGACTACGACGAGCAGCTCCTCAAGGAGAGCACTCCCTACCGCGCAATCCGCGCGACGGCCGCGTTGCGAATCGCTCTGATGAACGGATTCACGGCGATCCGTGACGTCGAGACCGAGGGCGCGATGTACGCCGACGTGGATTTGAAGACGGCGATCGCGCGCGGTGTGATTCCGGGCCCGCGGATGTTCGTCTCCACGCGCGCCATGTCCACGACGGGCACCTATCCCCTGCTCGGCTATTCGTGGGAGCTCAAGATGCCGGAGGGCGTCCAGATCGTCGACGGACCCGAGGAAATCCGTAAAGCCGTGCGGGAGGAAGCGAAGTATGGCGCGGACTGGATCAAGTTCTACGCGGACAGGAGGTACTACATTGGCGCGGACGGACGACTTCGCTCGTGGGTGAACTTCACCGACGAAGAGCTGAAGATGCTGGTGAGCGAAGCCCACCGGCTCGGAAAAAAGGTCGCTGCTCACGCGATGGGATGGGACGGAATTGACGCCGCGCTCAGGGCGGGCGTCAACACGATCGAGCACGGCGATGGTCTCACCGATGATCTGCTCGATCGAATGGTCGCGCAGAATGTGTACTGGTGCCCGACCATCTTCGTCGGCGTTTACGTGGCGCCCGGACGCGGGGGGATATGGCCGAAGGCGGTCGATCTCGAGCGCGTAGCCTTCGGCAAAGCGCTCAAGAAGGGCGTCATGATAAGCTACGGAACCGACGTCGGAGGTTACGCCTGGACGGAAAACCAGGCGCAGGAATTCGCCTACATGGTGCGCTATGGAATGTCGCCGATGGCGGCAATCAAGTCGGCGACCTCAGTCGCCGCCCAGCTCCTCGATCAAAGCGACAACTTCGGAACGATCGAAGCTGGAAAGTTCGCCGACATCATAGCGGTCAAGGGCGATCCGATTGCGGACATCAGCGAGCTGACGCGCGTGAGCTTCGTGATGAAGGGCGGAGCGATCTACAAGCAGTAGCCCGACAAGAAAAAAGCTCCGACCGGGTCTGGTCGGAGCTTTGGCCGTTGGATCACGGATCGTTGGGGTTGCCCCCGCCGTCTTCCTCGTCCTCGTCGGGGCCGAAGTCGATGTTGACGATGTCGCCGACTCTCTCGACGTGAACCACCTGCCTCATGATCTGTCCGCCGGCATTGATGGTCACCCAATAGTCGCCGGCGTCGACGACATTTCCGGCACGGCCACCACCGAAGAATCCGCCGCCCCCTTCGCCGCCACCCCCACCGGCTGCGCCTCCAATCGGTCCTTCAGCGGGACGCAGATTTATCTCGCCCGGCACACCGCCGCCCAAACCGCCCCGCCCTCCCCTGCCACCACCGGCGGTCGTATCCGCACCACGCGCGGCGCGCAGAGAATCGTCTCGCTGACGCCTGATTCGCGCCGTGTTAATGCTGTCGCGCAGCCCGGCGGGCCCGAGGGGCCGCGGCCGCGCGCGCAGATCCCAGTAGGCTCTGTGCAGACCGATGCCTCCCGGCCCCGTCAACATCCGGACGGTGTCGCCCTTGATGTTCGTGACGAGGATCCTGGTGGTGTCTCGCGCCGTGCCCGACGTCAGGCGGTAGACCAGTTCGGCTCCGTACGGCGGATTGGGTGCAAGAAAATATTTGTTGGCCGTGAAATTCTGGGTGTTGGCCTGCGAGTACTCGTACGCGGTCTTGGGCGTAAAGAAGTTGGTCACGCGGGCCATCACGCCGTTGTTCATCTCCTCGAGCGGCGCAATGTCCACGATCCAGATCGACCGCCCGTGGGTCGCGGCGATCAGCTCGCGGTCGCGCGGATGAATCTTGAGGTCGTGCACCGGCACCGTCGGCAGGCCGGTCATGAAGCGCTGCCAGCTCGCTCCGCGATCAGTGGAGACAAACGCGCCGACATCGGTCCCGACGAAGAGAAGATCGCGATTGACTGGATCCTCGCGAATCACGTGGATGAAGTCTGCGCCCCCGTTGGGAAGGTTGTTCGCGACCGAGCGGAAGGTCCTGCCGAAATCGTTCGACACGTACAGGTACGGATGGAAATCGTTCTCGCGGTGATTGTCGAACGCCACATAGACCGTCGCCGAATCGAAGTGCGAAGGCTCGACGCGATTCACCCACGACTTCTTCGGCAATCCGGGAAAGCGTGTGGTGAGATCAGCCCACTGTCCGCCGTCGTTGGTAGTGAGCCAGACGTTGCCGTCGTCGGTTCCGACCCAGAGAATTCCCGGCCGGACCGGCGACTCGGCCACGGTCGTGATCGTGCCGTGCGTCTCGGCCCCGGAGTTGTCGCGCGTGATCCCGCCCGTGAGCTTCGTGCTCATGAGGATGCGCGCCGAATCTTTGGTCGAGAGATCCGGAGAGATCGGATAGAAGTGGTCGCCACGATCGGACGACCTGAGGAGGCGGTTCGCGCCCATGTAGACTGTGGCCGCCGAATGTGGTGAAAGGAAGAACGGCGTCGACCAGTTGAAGCGATAGCCGCGCGCGGAATCCGCCGCCGCGCGCGAGCGAATTTCGGCGAGCGTGCGGGTGGTCTGCGGCGTTTCCGGCCTGCTCGTATCACCGCGCGCGATGATCACCGAGTCCTCGAAGATGCTCGTCCGGTCCCGTCCACCGCCACGCATGATTATCGCGCGGGTGCTCTGGCCGATATTGACGCGCGAAGCGTTGCCGCCCTGCGACTCGCTGTAGACGATGTTCGGATCGCCAGGATCGATGGCGGAATAGAAGCCGTCTCCGCCGCCGACGTTGTACCAGTCGTTGTTGGTGATTCCCGCGCGGTTCCTGGCGCGCGAGGGTCCGCACCACGATCCGTTGTCCTGAAGACCGCCACATACCTTGTACGGCTTCTCCATGCTATAGCTCACGGCGTAGAACTGGCCGATGGGAAACGTGTTGATGAAATCGTAGGTGCCGCCACGATCGTAGGTGACCGCGATTCCGCCGTCGTCGCCAAGGATGTAGTGCTCGGGATCGCCGGGGTCGATCCACATGCCGTGCCAGTCGGTGTGAACGCCGAGCGCGCCACGGCGGTAGGTTTTGCCGCCGTCCTCAGAGGTGCGGAACACCGAAGACATCCAATAGATGCGATCGGAGTTGCGGGGATCGACGCGAATCTGCGAGTAGTAGAACGGCCGCGCGTCGCCGAGTCCGCCACCGCCCCCACCAGGCGGCTCGTTTCGATAGGTCATCGTCCAGGTCGCGCCGCCATCGGTGGAGCGATAGATGCCGCTGTTGTTTTTCTGATGCTTGCTCGTATCGGCCTTTTCACCGCGGGCAAGCGGATGAGGAAGCGTGTCGGCCTCCACCCAGGTGTAGATGATCTGCGGATTGGAAGGTGACACGGCGATGCCGATGCGTCCCTTCATTGTTCCGGGGAACCCTCCACCCTTTATCTCGCGCCATGTCGCTCCTGCATCGGTCGACTTCCAAAGTCCGCTCCCGGGTCCGCCGCTCTTCAGGAAATACGGCCCCCTCACCCTCTCCCAGCTCGACGCGTAGAGCGTGTTGTGATCCTTGGGATCCATGGCAAGATCGACGAAGCCCGCCTTGTCGCTCACGAATTTCACCAGCTGCCAGGTGGTGCCTCCGTCGGTCGATTTGTAGAGTCCGCGCTCGGGGTTCGAATTCCACGCGTGGCCCAATGCGGCGACGTAGACGATGTTGGGATCCGTTGGATCGACGACGATGCGCCCGATCTGCTGCGTCGCTTCGAGGCCCGCGAGCTTCCACGTACGGCCGCCGTCAGTCGATTTGTAGACACCGCCGCCGGGCGAGATGGAGTTCCGCGAATCCTCCTCCCCTGTTCCCGCGTAGATGATGTTGGGATTCGACGGGGCGAGGGCGATGTCTCCCATCGAGACGACCTTCTCTTTGTCGAACAACGGGAAGAACGTGGTGCCGGCGTTGATGGTCTTCCAGATTCCCCCGGTGGCGGTGGCGACGTAAATGATCTTCGGGTTGCCGGGAACGGCTTCGACATCGGTGACGCGTCCGCCCATGTTGGCGGGACCGATCGATCGCCAGCGGAAGCCGGCGAGTGTGGTGGAGTCGAGCGGTGCGGACAGTTGCGCGGACAGGGTTCCGGCGCAAAGCAAAGCACCGGCGAGAGCGGAGAGGGCTGGGTGGGCTCGCATTGAATTGGCTTTGGGTTTGAAGATCGATCCGTGGGCGGGACCGAGACGGTTCCAGACCTAAGCTAATACGGAAATCTCAGGTGCGGTGCTGAAGACTGTTTCACGCGGGGCGTGTTTTGGTGCTTAAGTTTCAGCGGAGAGGGAGCGACCGCTACCGAATCAGGTGAGCAACTTATGACGACAATGACGACCCAGGACGGCAACGCCACGACGCGGCCGGCGACGACTCAGAATCCAAGTCCCGCGACGAAGCAGGATATTCAGGCCGCCGCCGCGGCCCAGGGCGCGGTGCTAGCACCCGCGCCACCGCAGCCGCCACGCACGTTTACAATCCGTGGGCCTGACGGCACTCAAACGATCACAATTCCACCACATTCTTTCGACAACGTGATTCCGCCCCAGGCTGTGGACATCTCTATCGCGTTTTTCCTGACCATCGCGGCCATCATCATCGGTCTCCCGCTGGCGCGCGCGTTCGCGAGGCGCATGGACCGCCGCGGTGGCTCGGCGCAGGTCCCCAACGAGATCTCGTCGCAGCTCGCTCACCTCAATCAGGCCGTCGACGCAATCGCGCTCGAGGTCGAGCGAATCTCGGAAGGACAGCGGTTCACCACGCGGCTGCTATCCGAGCAGAAGGAAGCGGCTCGCCAGACTCTGCCCTCCGGCGCAAATCGATAACATCGGGACGCGGCACGACTAACTGAAGAATACCGGCCCGGGAAACGAAAACTTTTAGGTGTTAGAGCCGCGGCTGGCCGGAAGAGTCAGCGTAAACGTGCTCCCCTTATCCACCCTGGATTCGACGCTCACCTCTCCCCCGAGGAGCCGCGCGAGACTCCGGCTCACACTCAAGCCAAGTCCGGTTCCAAGGCGTCGCTCAGCGGGCACGGCTTTCTCCCGTGTCCTGTGAATCGTGATGCGCTGACTCGCGATCTTCATTAAGATCGTGCAAGGAAAAATGAATCATCGGCTACTTTCGGGCCACGGCGGTTGGACACCCAATACGGGGCCGAACGTTTGCCTGATCGGCCGCATGCTCTTGTCCAATCCCGAGCGGAGGCCCCACGCTTGCACGATGGAGGGAATCAGAATGAAGGCAGGTGATTTTGCGCTTCCAATCAACGCCATCGCGCTACTTTGTACGCTGACCGCATGCGGCGCGCGCGCACACATCGACGCCAGGAATCCCGCACTCACACTCGCGCCGACGTGCGCCGACGCGGTTCCGGTTTATTCGAGCAGCGCCGACGTACCGTACGACTACTACGAAGTCGCTCTGATCACAGCCGAGGGCAACTCGGTTTACACCGGCAACGGCGATGTGCTCAAATCGGTGCGCAAGCAGGCGGCGAGCGTTGGCGCAAATGGCGTGGTGGTCGATTCGCTCCACGCGACGCACGCGACCGTCAAGATCCTTGGCGCCGTCGTTGGCGGCAAGGACGCCGAGCGGAAGGCGCGTGCCGTCGCGATATGGATGCCGAGCGACACTGCCCGCGTGCGCGAAGCGTGCAGCGGAAAGTGACAGCGGTCGCCTGGCTCTCGATGATTGCCGCGACGGGCTGCAGGGACAGCGCGTGGACTCCCATGGGGAGCGCGGAGGTCGTGCTCTCGGAGATAGAGTTGGGTGGCGCGCCTGAAGTCTCGAAGCGAATCGATTCCGACGAGAATTTTGGGCGCACCGTGATGAGCGGCATCGCTACAGGCGATAGCCTGTGGCTCCGGGTCGCCGACAAGCTTACCCCCGCTTCTGCGGCCGCCGAGGCCACGATGTCCATTGCACTGGCCTCCGCTCTGCCCCACTCGCCCGACAAGGTTCTGGCACTCGTCAGCGACAAATATCCGCTTGAGGAGGTGTGTGGGATCCCGTTTCTCAAAGGCGATTCCGCGCTCGTGACCACCTACCACGATGAGGCGATCGCCGCGCTCGCTCGGGTGCGGACGGTCTCGTTGTCACCCGCGCGCGATGCCTGTCGCGCCGCCCTCAACGATGCGCGCGACCGCCGGCTCGAGCGAATCAACCCGTCCTACGTCGTGAAGAACAAGCCGGTGGCGCCGCCGCGCCGGCCCCGCAAGAGGGCGGTCAAGCCACCCCAAACCGTTACCCCGCAAGACACTAGCTCGTCCCGTTGACGCACCGAACAACACCCCGACTATCCGGGATGACTTCGCTGCCCAACCGGAATTAGCGTCTGAACGGCGGCCGATCGGCCCGGCACGGGCGCTTCCAATAACCAGGAGTTGTTTTGAAGCGTTCTCTTTTCGTAGCTGCCCTCATGGGCATGGCGCTTGTCTCGCTCCCGTTTGCGGCGCGCGCTCAGGTATCGACGGTCGCAAAGGCGGTGGAGTTCGGTGTCGCCGCTGGAGCAGCGCTCCCGATGAGCGACCTGTCTACCTTCTACCAGACGGGATTCAACGGTACCGTGACAGTCGGTTTCCATCCACAGATGATCCCGCTCGGAATCCGGGTCGACGGCGCGTACAACCAGTTCTCCGCCAAGAGTGGCACTGTCGGGGGCAACGTCCACTTTACGAGCGTGACGGGCAATCTCGTCTACAGTATCCCCTCTGAGACGGTAGCTCCTTATCTGATCGGTGGCGCGGGCGTGTACAACGCCGCAATCAACATCCCCGGGTTCGGCAGCGGGTCGTCGAACAAGTTCGGTTGGAACCTGGGCGGCGGCATCAAGATGCCACTGAGCGGGTTCGATACGTTCCTCGAGGCCCGCTACAATCAGGTTCAGGGCAACGGTGGATCGCTGAAGTTCATTCCGATCACGTTCGGAGTAATGTTCTAAGGGTTTCCCCATGCGGTTCGAAAGGAGACGGGAGAGGGCTAATTAGCTCTCTCCCGTTTTCTTTGCTCCACTGCAACTGCACGCCCGATTCAGCGATACTCCATGTGGAGTCATTTTTCGTCCTCGTGGATCCGATTGAATCCGGAGCTGAATGCGCATTCTCGTAGTTGATGACGACCGCGCGATACTCAAGCTGATCGCCCGCGTGCTCCACGACGAGGCCTACGCGGTAGACACAGCGTCGACGGGCGAGGAAGCGCGGACGCTCGCGCTCGTGAATGAGTACGACGGAATAATCCTCGATCTCGAGCTGGGAGACCGTCACGGGTTCGAGATTCTCCAGGAGCTGAGGCGGAACGGACGCCCCACCCCCGTGCTTCTCTACTCCGGGCGCGCCGACACCGAATCGATTGTCCGCGGCCTCGACGCCGGTGCCGATGATTACGTCGTCAAGCCAGTCTCCAACGAGGAGTTACGGGCGCGTGTACGCACTCTCGTCCGGAGAGGCGCCGGAAGCTCGCGCATCGGCGAGCAGGCCAACGTGGGCAATCTCACCCTTAATCGCCTAACCCGCCGCGTGACGTGCAACGGCAAAGACGTCAGCCTCACGTCCATGGAGCTGAAGCTCCTCGAGCACCTCATGCTGCGAACCGGCGAGACGGTCACGAGGAGTGAGCTCCACGATAAAGTGTGGGACATGCACTTCGATCCCAGCTCGAATGTCATCGATGCCCACATCGCCCGATTGAGGAAAAAACTGCAGAAGTCCGGGGCCTCCGCCGCCATCACAACGCGTCGCGGGATCGGGTTCGTGCTCGAGCCAGTAACTCCTTCCCCTGCCAACACTTAGTCCATAGGCAACCGTGACAATATAGTCATAATCGCTTAACAAAGCCGTCACGGAGGGTGGTGCATATTATGCCCATAAGAAATCACCCTGGATGAGCTCCGGCTCACCGTTCGCAGAGGCTTCGTTAAATGATTCGACTTCGCGGGATGTGGACTGGACTCGTACTTGGAAGCGCACTCGTCTCGCGCCTGGCAGTCGCTCAGAACGGGTCGTCCGTCAGCCTCACCCACATGGTCACAGTCACTGTTCCCCCCCGTGTAAAGGTCCAGGTGACCAACTTCGCTCCGGCAGCCCAGAGCGCGGTGACCGGTTCCTCAGTGCAGTCGACGACCAATGGCCTCGCACTCAGCATCCGCGCGACGCAGTCGTGGACGCTCACGATCAGTTTAGCCGCCAGGACGTCGCAGCTTCAGTGGTCGCATGATCAGGCCTCGGGCTTTGCCAAGCTGGGCGGACATGATGCGATCGTCGCCTCGGGCACGAATGCTCAGGTAGCCACCGCCGCCACAGTCTTCTTCCGCGACGCAGTCGCGAATAGGTCTTCACAACGTAGCAGGGCAGATGAATCAGTTTCGGTCATGCTGACCGTAGCTGCGCAGTAAGATCGGAATGGATGCGGGTGGCTTGCTCCGAGCTTCCACCAGCCCACCCATCGAGATCTGGTTCGCTCTCAAAACTCCAAGAAAAAGAACGCACCCTGGGTCGGGGTGCGTTTTTCTTGTCGGTGGAGCGGCTGCTAACGCGTGAAGAACGAGAGGCCGATCAAGACGCCGATCAGGTTGGATCCGCCACCGCTGAAACCGTGCGCGTAGTTGGCTTCCATGCGCGTCGCGAGACGGCGGTCCGCGAAAGGAAGCTTGAGCCCGAACCCGGCGCCCGCGTACCCGGAGTGCGAGTCATTCGGGCCTGGCACGTTAATGCCGGAAACCCCCAGGAAGGGACGCAAGTAGAGACCCTTGCCAACGCGATCGTCGGCCGGCTGAAATAGAACGCCGGCTTCGAGCGAGTACGCCGTGATCGAAACTCCGCCACCACTCGCCGAATTGATGCTGACGCGCGGCTCGATCTCGACGTTGTCGCTCAGGAAGTAGCCGAGACGGAATACCTGCGTGGGAAGCGCAACGATCGTGGTGTTCGGATTGAGAGGACCAAAAGTCTTTTCATCATGAGAGAAGTTGGATTGGGTCGGACGGTTCTATCCCGTCCGATATCTCGGGTTTCTGACGATCGGGCCGCCCGGATTATCACAAATCCGCTACGGTCTCAAGGGCCGGTTTTGACCGCCTCACAATCGTTACTCGCCAATGGCTGACTCGTCGTTTTGACGGTGAGAGTTGATAGCGCTCATCTGTGACGGTCCAAGGGCCGTGGCACGGCGCAACAACCCTCCCCTAAACCCGATCAGCGTTCAACCAAGCCAGGCTCACTGGCCCGGTTCGGCGCATTCTTGAACAAGGAGAAGCTTTGAAGCGTTCACTGTTCCTCGCGATCGCCACGATCGCACTCGTTGCAGCCCCGCGCGTTTCACACGCGCAGCTCGGCGCACTGAAGCCGATCCAGCTGGGAATCGCTGGCGGCGCTGCTCAGCCCATGAGCGACCTTTCCAACGAAGTCAAGATGGGCTACAACGGTACCGTTGCGCTGGCCATCAACGTGCCCCTTATCCCGGTTGGTCTGCGCATCGATGGCGCGTACAACCAGTTTGGTGAGAAGGTGATTGTTGCTAACACGAAACACGTCATCAGCGCGACTGGTAACCTCGTGTGGCGTCTGCCGAGCGTCGTCATCTCGCCTTACCTCATCGGCGGCGCTGGACTCTACATGGAGACCACCACGCCTTCAACGGCCGCTGCCACCACCGATAGGCACTTCGGTTGGAACGCAGGCGCCGGTATCAACCTGCCGCTGATGGTGTTCAAGGCGTTCGTCGAAGCGCGTTACAATACCTACTCGACGGGTACCAGCACGGTTAAGTTCGTTCCGGTCACTTTCGGAATCATGTTCTAGCGCTGGTCGGCTCGCAGTCAGAGCCGGACATTTCGACGGGGGGAGGGCTATTCGCCCTCCCCCCGTCTTGCATCCGGGATCACGGCGGCCGCATTGCCCGGCCGGTGCGTCTATCTTTGAGCTCGATGAGAAAGCTCCCGGTCCTGATAGTGCTGGCCTCGGCGGCCTTGGCCGCGTGCACCCGCCCTTCGTCGGAGAGCGCCGGATCGGCATCCTCGACCGCGACGATGACGAGCGGTGTGAGATTATCCGCGCCCGAAGCCGCGACCGTCGGCGCGCCGACCGCGGTGGGCTGTCCTCGCACGGGCCAATGGGCGCTCTGCAGCGTCGAGAAAAGGCTGGAGCAATCGGGTTTCGTCGTCAGGCGCCTCAACGGTGAGGCTCCGAGTCGAGCGGGCTTCAGCGTCGCACCGACCGCTTATATGCTGGGACGGTCGCGACTCGAGGTCTTCATATATCCGAACGAGTCGGCGCTTGCAGCCGATGTAGCGAAGATCGACACCGTTTCAGCGGCACCGCGCGGCGCGCCGAATCCGTGGCCTTTTTTTGCACCTACGTTTGTGCGCTCCGGAAATCTCGCCGCCGTTTTCCTGACCGAAAACGCGACCCAGGCGGAGCGACTGACTCTGGCGCTCACCGCGGGCGCGCCTCAGCGCTGATGTCCAATCCCCACCTCATAGGGCCTCGGCCTGTATCGACACCGGCGGATTTGGAGCGTTTGCACGGGCGCGCCCGCGATCTCCCCAACGACCTGCTCGGAGCGGCGTCGCTCCGCCTCGGCGAAAGACCGCCCGCGGAGCCCCCATGTACGAGGAGTCCCCGATTGTGACGGATTCGACAATCCCTGGAGTCTAATCTTCAGGAAGCCAGTTCTGTTGGCAGTCACAATGGGAAGGGAGCGAGCCTGTCCGCCATTCGCCAAGAGCAACCACCCCGAGACGCCGCCGTCCGGCTACAGAGCGAGCCGCTTTTCGCGGATGCCTTCGAGAACGCCCCCCACGCGATGGCGCTTATCGCCGTCGATGGAAGCATCATGCGGGCGAACCGCTCGCTTTGTCGGATGCTCGGCTTTACGAGGAATGAGCTCCATGCGCTGAACTCCAGTGACATCACGCATTCGGACGACCTCCAGACAGAAGTCGAGCAGAAGCGTCGACTCGCAGCTGCCGATATAGGGCGGTACGAGCTCTTGCAGCGCTACGTCCGCAAGGATGGCGAGACGATCTGGGTGCGTCTCTCCGTTTCCGCAACGCGGCGAAATCCTGGGGGACCCGCATACTTCATCACCGAGGTCGAGAGCGTTGCACCGCACAACTCCGCTGACGCTGGCGATTCCCATGACGCCTTGCTCGCACGATTCGGGGATGCCACCCGTTCTGCGTTTCACGAGATCGGTAACAGTCTCACTCCGCTGATGCTCAATGCAGAGATGATCGTGGAGGAGTCGAAGAGGGGCGACATCCGTGAGTCTGCCTACCAGATATTCAAGGCGGCTCGTCGCATTGCATTCACCTTGCGTCGCCTTCACAGCATCCAGGATGTCCAGCCAGTGGCGTATCTAGGTCAAAGCCGGATGCTTGATCTGAGAATGGTGGCTCCGCCCACCGCCCAGGAGGCAGCCGTCATGCGGGAGGCCGGCGCGGCCTGACCGCGAGCGCGCGTGCTCAATGCGTAGTTGGAGCGTGGGCTGGCTTCGCCCGGAATGGCTGGACAGGATTCGCCGCGGTCGGCGGAATTCAGCTTCCAACTTACTGGAGCTACTCAAATGCCGGCCCGCATTTACTCCGCAGCTCTCGCCGCAGCGCTGGCGGTGCTGCCGAGAGTGACCACCGCACAGCAGTCAAACCCGGTTGCGGACGCATTTCGTGACTACGCGAGCCAGTCCGCCAAGAACCTGATGGCGGCTGCAGAAGAATTTCCGGCCGACAAGTTTTCTTACAAGCCGACGGCGCCGCAGATGAGCGTCGGCGAAATCGCGGTTCATCTCGCCAAGGGGAATGATTATCTCTGCGGGACCATCGGAGGGATGAAGGCACCGACGCGCGCCGCGGTCATGACGTTGACCACCGGGGATTGGGCTGACCATTACAGCCAGTATGCGAACTATCTTCGCCTGAACGGGATGATGCCGCCGACTGCCAAAAAGCCGGCGATGTAGAACGGCAGTTACCCGCGAAAAGCCGTTACCGGCGCTTTCGCGGTTTTTGGGAGACAGCGCGGGGCGGACCCTTTGCAGGCGGGTTCAGCTCCGCGCTCGCGTCGGACGCCTCTTTCGCGACTACATCGAGGTCCGGCTTGCCGATTGGCCCAGCTTCGTCGGCGGCAATCTCGCGCGGGGTCCGGTGCTGACTCACCGGATGCGGGTTGGCTTGAGTCGCTTCGCTGGGATCGCTCATAGGCGCTCCCGGACCGCCGCCTTCATTTTTCTGCATGCTCACAGGTGCGCGCCCACGGGATCAGGTCCAATCGGGCAAACGGGATGTCTTTGCCCGTGTCCTCGCAGCGGCCGAATTTTTCGGGAGCCTGGTAGAGTCGCTCGAGCGCGGCGTCGATCTCCGTGAGCTCGCGTGATACGCGCGTCGCGTTCGATGCGTCCAGCTCCTGCTCCATCGTGTCGGTGCCGAGATCGGCCATGTGGAGCGGCATCGACGTCAGGTCGCCGGAGCGGTCCTGCTCATCTCCATCCGCACGTTCATCGACAGACCGGCTGAGCGTGCGAAGCGCCCGGGCGCGCTCGTCCAACAGGCGCCGTTCGAGATGCTTGCGCTGCGTTGCTGAAAGCGACATGTCCCTTTTCCCATCCTATCGCTGCGGTTGTGGCACCGGCTCCGCCAGCGAGCTGGTCCACATATCGACCCAGTCTGCGCCTGCCTTTATAGTGCAAGCTGCCCGCCACGCCGCCGATTGAGAGTCAAGCCATCGACTCTCTCGCAAGCGGGGACGCTGTGTGGATGTCATCGGCCGCGCCGTGCGGCCAGACACCGAGCGGCTGGAGCGCGTGCTGCGAGATGAACCCACAGTGCTCACACACGATCATGACCGCGGGGATGGTCGTTCTTTCCATGCTGTTGCGGTCCATCGTCGCCTGCACTTCAATCCTCGAGTATTCACTCACTGTCCATTGGCTGTCGCGGCATCGCGGGCAACTTCCCGCGCCGCGAGCTTTCAGAGCGGCGACGATTTTGTGCTTGTCGTCCGCGGAAATTCCCTTGTAATGGTTCATGGTAATCCTCGATAGGTTGGTGACGAAGCTGGGAAGCGAAGCGCGGCGGCTGCGGCGGGAGCGAGAACAGGTGGCAGCGACTCTGGATCCCGCTGGATGGGCGGCTCTGAAAGATTAGTCCCGGCAGCAAAGACGAGCGGCCGATATGACTCGACGCACCAGGCAACCGCTTGTCTCGACATCGCCCGGAATGCGCGGGGCGGAAAGCGGTTGGGATGATGAGGATCTTCCTCCGCGAGCCGTACCATCTCACGCACCTGGACGACGATCTCGGAGAGTGACAATCCGCGGTTCTGGTCCGCCGCAACTTTCGCTCGCACGGAGAGACGAAGCGTGTTTATGAATGCCGGTAACCCTTCGTCGTGCGGCGCGACGAAATGGTCTGGCAATCCGGCAGCAGCAATGGGGAAGTCATTCATCGAGCGCCTTGGCGGAAGAAAGGCGTCGCCAGAAGCGCCGGGATGCTGCCTCGCGATCGAGGCAGATCGGAAGTGCGGGCTGGTGGAAAAGTCCCGCACATGATCACATGAAGCTGTCTCTTAAATTTAAACGGTCGGCGCTCTATTAGCGATCCAGCGAAGCGGGCTGAGGTAACCAACGCGCTCAGTTTGGATGCAACCTTAGCTATCTACATCACCGTTGTCTCGCAACCATTTGGCGAGGCAGCACGACGCAAACGGCTCCCACCTTTCTGCCTCGGCGCTCGTCGCGATCACGCCCTAGGGGAACCACCAACGCAGGGCGCACGGTTGAAAACTGGTGTATCCGCAGGATAATTTGTTTAGCATGACTGAAGCCGGATTCTGCGCGCTGTCCGTTTACCGCTGGTCCGCCGGTCGCCCGCACGAGCGCCGTGCTTCCGGCACGGGCTTTTATGAATACAGCCGACCGGGGTAAGGACACGCCGTCGGGGAAACAGCCGGCTGCCCGAGAAATCGCGCGGCGCTTGATCAGCAGTCGCCGGTCTGAGCGAAAGAGCGGCGACAGTGCCGCGCGCGCCACCGCCGCAGCGTGCGACACTTTGTATCGGGAACTCTCGCGGTGGGTTGGTCCCGACGGCTGTCACGCTCTTTTCACGCGCGCCCTCACAGAAACGCGGACCGACTACCCAGCATTGGCGCAGATTCAGCTCCGCGCGCGGTCGGAGCCCTACATCGACGGCGTCGCGGAAACCATCATGGCGCACGGAGACCCGGCGACCGCCGGGGCCCTCGAGTCCATGCTCGTACGCCTGGTCGAGCTTCTCGGCCGACTTATCGGAGATGACATGGCAATGAGACTGATCGAGCGAAGTCTGACCTCATCCGAACGCGGTGATCGACCTTCCGATGACAGGAGGGAGGAAGCGTGAAGGGAGAAGATCGAGCGGTAATTAGGAGTCTTCCCAGTGGAGTGCCCGGCCTCGATACCGTGCTTGGCGGCGGGTTGCCGGAATACTCGTTTAATCTGATTGCAGGCGGACCCGGCTCGGGGAAGACAACGCTGGCGCACCAGATAATGTTCACAAACGCGACTGTCGAGCGACCCGCACTGTATTTCACCGTGCTCGGCGAGCCGACGATCAAGATGCTGCGATATCAGCGGCAGTTCAGCTTCTTCGATCCTGATCTGGCCGGATCTGCTATCCAATTCATCAATCTGAGCGCAGAGGTCATGGAACAGGACTTGGGCGAAGTCCTGCAGCGGATCGTCAGCGAGATCGAGCGCGCCAAACCGGGAATTGTCGTCGTCGATTCATTTCGATCGATCGGCGGGCAGCATGGTACCTCCGAGCGGGGGGCAACGTCTGAGCTCGACCAATTCGTGCAGCGTCTCGCCCTTCACCTGACCACCTGGGAAATAACCTCCTTCCTCCTCGGTGAGTACACCGAGGAGGAGCAGCGAAATCCCGTCTTCACTGTAGCCGACGGCATACTCTGGCTCACGCAGGCGACGGATCGGAATTCCGTCGTTCGAAAGCTTCAGGTGGTAAAGACCCGCGGCCGGGCCCACATGCCTGGGCTGCACACGTTCCGGATCACGGATGCCGGGCTGCAAATCTACCCGCGCATCCCGGAGCAGACGCAGAAACGACAACTGCCGAAGCACGAGCGACTTTCTACGGGTGTGCCGGGGATCGATGAGATGATCGGCGGAGGGGTCATTGCCGGCGACGCGGTGATGCTCACCGGCCCCGCCGGCAGCGGCAAATCAACCGTCGCTACGCAATTCATTGTGGCGGGATTAGCGAATGGAGAGACCGGAGTAATCGCGGTATTCGAAGAGTACCCGGAAGAGTATCTTGCCCGCGCCAACACGCGAAACCCCGATGTCGGGAAGATGATCGATGCGGGGAAGCTGGAGGTGATATATCTCCGCCCCCTCGACCTCTCCGTCGATGAGGCCCTCCAGGCGATTCTCGAAGCCGTGGGCCGGCTCGGGGCAAAGCGCGTTGTCATCGACTCGCTGTCAGGGTTCGAGGTCGCCCTCGCCCCGACCTTCCGCGAGGACTTCCGGGAGTCGCTCTACCGCCTGGTTGGGACATTGACCGCAACCGGCGTCACGGTATTCATGACCGCTGAAGTCTCCGAGGCATTCTCCGAGGCACGCTTTACAACGGAGAAGGTGTCGTTCATCACCGACGAGATCATCATCCAACGGTACGTCGAGATCGAAGGAGGGCTCCGGCGAGTGATGGCGGTGATCAAGATGCGTGGGAGCGACCACAGCCATGAATTCAGGACGTACGAGGTCACGGCTAAGGGAGTGGTCGTTGGTGGTCCACTGACGGAGTACGATGGAATAATCACCGGTGTGCCCACTTTGCGGACGAAACCGGCTAAGGCAAAGCGAGGCAAATAGCTGGAATGAAGTCCAGAAAGCGGCCGGCTGGCGCGCTCGCGACTGAGCTTTCCATCCAGGAAGCGTTGCGGCACTGTATGCAGCAAGCTCCGCTGCCATTCGCCATTACACGCGGCGCGAAGCACACGGTCGTTTACGCCAATTCCGCCTTCTGCCTCCTCGCCGGTGTGGCCAATGGTGGCGGGATCGGTGCGCCAATCGCAAACCCGTTCCTCGCGACTGAGCGACGAGCGCTGACCGCGATTCTCGATCGAGCATTTCGCCAGGGCGTCGAGATACTTGATGAGCGCATGGAGACATCGAGCGAGAGAGCGAGTGCCTGGCAATGCAGCGTGTGGCCAGTGATTGCCGACGACCGCCGGGTCGAGGCTCTCGGGATCCAGATTCGCGAGTCCAGCCCGCGAGATACTGCGCGCGAGCTTCAGCGTCAAGTTGCCGAGCAGATGCTCCTCGGTGCGCTGCGCGAACGCGGTTTCGCCGACGATGCGGAGGCCGCGCGGCGTCGAGCTGCTTTCCTGGCTGAGGCCGGGCGCCTGCTTGCCGAATCCGTGGATCAATCCACCACGCTGGTCGCCCTTACGAAGCTCGCGCTTCCTACTCTCGGCGCATGGTGCATCGTGGACATTCTCGAAGACGGTGACGCCATCCACCGACTTGCCATCTATCACCCTGATCCGGAAAAGCAGAAGCTCGCTCAGGAGCTGGAAGCAAGCTGGGCTGCTGAGCCCGACGATCCGTTCGGCGCGCCCGCGATGTTCCGAGACACACGAACGCTCGCTATCACCGACGACATCGAGGCTACGCTCGCCGCCAGCGCCCACACTCCGCACAACCTGCACATCCTGCGTCAGCTCGGGATTGGATCTCTCCTGACGGTGCCCCTCGTTGCGCGGAAGAGGCTGCTGGGTGCCATCACCTTCGTCAGCGCGCAACGCGGTCTTTCTCACAGCGCGGAGGACGTGCGTCTGGCCGAAGACATCGCGGCCCGGGGGGCGCTTGCGCTCGACAACGCGCAGGTATACGACCTCGCGCTCGTACTCCAACGGAGCGCCGAGACCGCGAACAGGGCGAAGACAGCGTTCCTCGGCGCAATGAGCCATGAGCTGCGCACGCCACTCAATGCGATAGGCGGCTACATCGATCTGCTCGACATGGGCCTGCGGGGGCCAGTGACCGAGAAACAGCACGCCGACTTCGCGCGCGTGAGAACCAATCAGCAGCATCTCACCCTCCTCATCACTGAAATCCTCACCTTCGTACGCGTCGGAAGCGGTAGTGTGGCTTACGCGGTCGGCGACATCAACGCCTCCGATGTTATGAAGCACGCAATCGAGCTGATCGAACCGCTTTTCGGCCAGAAGGGTCTCGTGTTCAAGGGAATCAGCGGAGACCCGAGCATCGTTGCGCGCGCGGATCCCGAGCGAGTGACTCAGATTCTGGTGAACCTTCTCTCGAACGCCATCAAGTTCACGCCGGCGGGCGGCGAGATCAGCGCGGACTGCGCGTTCACGACTGACACTGTCACGCTGCGGATCAGCGACACGGGGATTGGCATTGGCGCGAACAAGCATGAAGCCATATTCGAGCCGTTCATTCAGCTGAAGGAGGGGCTCTCCGATCGGGAGAGCGGCGTCGGGCTAGGATTGGCGATAAGCCGCGACCTCGCCCGGGCGATGGACGGCGATCTCACAGTAGAGAGCGTCGAAGGGAAAGGGGCACACTTCACACTTTCACTTCCGCGGGCGAGCGAAGCCTATGAGGCCTAGCTGACTCGATCGAGCAAAACTGAAATCATTCCGCCACACCCGCTGCAGCTCATCGAGCGACTCTGGACACCGAGCTTTTCACTGCGGCACGAAACTCGGGCGGTCGTTCCTTCCGAGCTTCGGACAGCGCGCGTCGCACGCCGTCGGCGTCGAAATCAGTTCCGTAGACCGGAGTACCTGGCTGCTGCCGCCACGACTCATCGAGGGTGCCGGCGTCGACGCCGTCGAATCCAAGTTCATCGAGCAGGCGTAACACCACCGCCTTGGCCCTGGCGTCGTCACCGGCGATGGGAAGCGCGATGCGCCCTGCTTCGCCTTTGGGGCGTCCGCGCTCAAGAAGGTGTTTCGCGTAGATGTTGTTGAACGCTTTGACCACGGTCCGACCAAGTTGCTGCGCTACCCATCGGCTCTCCGGCGTACCGGCCTCGATCGCGTCGATGCGACCGTCGCGCTGTTGCGGATAGTAGTTGCCGGTGTCGACCACGACGGTGCCATCAGCAGCGCCAGCGAACAGATCCTTCGGCAATGCGGGGACATTCTTCAGCGGAATCGTCACAATCACCACGTCCTTTCCGCGGGCTGCATCGCCGACTGTGACGGGCTTGGCGCCGGTCTCCTTCGCCAGAGCGGCGAGCGTCTCCGGTCCACGCGAGTTGGCGACGGAGACATCGTGACCCAGCGTCCGGAACCGGCGGGTGAGGTTGCCACCGATGTTGCCTGCGCCGATGATGCCGATCTTCATAGCTACTCCTGTGCGAGCGGTTTGCTGAAGCAAGGTCGTGTATCAGAGTTCTAACTAGCGTGCCTTCGGGACACTAGCGCCAATCCCTCAGCTCGTTTGGCGTCGCGGCCGGCCAACCCGCTTTGCCACTGCCCTATTTGCGGTTATTGTCCTCGCGGCACTGGTTATTCAGCGAATCAACTATGGCGCGGCCGACAGTCGATTGAACCAGGGATCCCTCCACAGAGCGGCCGATACTTCGAGGGAACAGAACTCATGATGCCCAGATGGCTTTACGTCCGCGCCGCCGCCGCCAGTGCGCTCGTGGCAATCAGCGCCGCTCCCGCGCAACCGCAAGGCTTTCCTTTCAGCCAGAGAGGTAGCGTGACGCAGATGGTTGCGTTCACCGAGATCTCTGTCGCATACGGACGCCCGGTGGCGCGCGGACGCGCGCTGTTCGGTGCGCTCGTCCCGTGGGACAGCGTCTGGCATCCGGGCGCGGATTCAGCGACGCGCGTCAGGTTCAGCCGAGATGTTTTGATCGAGGGGAGACCACTGCACGCCGGCGAGTATTCGCTCTGGCTCATTCCGCACGAGGCCGGGCCGTGGACCGTCATTTTCAGCCGCGCCGCGCACGTGTTTCACAAGCCGTATCCGGGCGCAAAATTCGATGCGCTGCGTGTGGATGCGACCCCGGAGCAAGCTTCGCAAATGGAGTCGTTCGCGATCTATTTTCCGATGGTGCTCCGTGACGAGGCCGTGCTACGTCTCCACTGGGGAACGACTGCCGTTCCGTTGCGCATCAAGGCGCCGTTCCGGCCGCATCCGTAACATCATCGCCACCCGCGCAGAGCGACGTGACCGTACTCGGACTCTAACGGAATGGGTCGACCGCATCGTTTGGATTCCTGTGGAAAGATTGATGGTCTCTTGAAAACTTCGTTGGCTTGGAACCGGACTCGTTAACGGCTGGTTCTGCCTGGCGCTCCATTCCTTGAAAACGGGACGACGGGTAGCGGAACAAGTTTCAATGGGCGCGAATGCCACAAACTTCGCCTGGGCCGGCTGCTGTTGCCCCTCAGGGGACTCACGACAATTGAGGGTCGACATCCCCGACACCGCCGCCCCGGACATGGTTAGATTTGAAAAGGTTCGTCACTTCGACACTCTGCTCCTCAAACATGACAACTGTCGTCGCGCTGCCGCGGATCATTCAGGGTGGGATGGGCGTGGCCGTATCGAACTGGAAGCTCGCGCGCGCCGTGTCGCTCGTGGGCCAACTCGGCGTCATCTCCGGAACCGTTCTCGACACGGTCCTCGTGCGCCGGCTCCAGGACGGGGATATCGGCGGCGACATGCGGCGGGGCATACGCCATTTTCCCGTCGACGGCGTCGCCGACGAGGTCCTGAAGCGGTACTTCCTGCCGGAGGGACGCCGTCCGGACCAGCCATACAAGCTGATCCCGATGTATAAGCAGCGAGTGAGTGTGGCACGGCAACAGCTCACGATGCTGGCGAACTTCGTCGAGGTTTATCTTGCCAAGGAAGGTCACAGCGGGCCGGTGGGGATCAACCTGCTGACCAAGGTCCAGATGCCGAACATGGCTTCCCTGTACGGTGCGATGCTGGCCGGAGTGGACTACGTCCTCATGGGAGCGGGTATCCCGCGCGAATTTCCGGGTGTGCTCGACGCGCTCGCCGAACACCGCGCGGCCACGATTCGTTTCGACGTCGACGGGCTCGCGGCGGGAGAGTCCGAGGTGCTCTCTTTTGAGCCGCTGGAGCACGGCGTGACAGATCTCACGCCTCTCACTCGCCCACGCTTCCTCCCGATAATTTCTGCGAACTCGCTGGCGACGACTCTCGCGCGGAAGGCGAACGGACGGGTTGACGGATTCATAGTCGAAGGGCCCACAGCGGGCGGCCATAACGCGCCACCGCGCGGCGAACCGCGGTACAACGAGCGGGGCGAACCGGTGTACGGGGAGCGCGATAACGTCGACCTGACCAAATTGCGTGATCTTGGCCTGCCCTTCTGGATCGCGGGCGGTGCCGGCACTCCGCAGCGGTTGCGCGACGCGCTGGCAGCGGGCGCGACCGGCGTTCAGGTCGGGACGCTGTTCGCCTACTGTGAGGAATCGGGGTTCACCCCTGAGCTGAAGCGTGAGGTGCTCGAGCATGCTGCGCGCGGTGAGGTGATCGTCATAACCGATCCGCGCGCCTCGCCGACCGGATACCCGTTCAAGGTGGTCCGGTGGGGGACTGATGGGGAGGACCAACCACCGCGACAGCGGCTGTGCGACCTCGGCTATTTGCGCGAAGCCTTCAGGCGCCCGGATGGACGCATCGACTACCGATGCTCGGCCGAGCCGGTCGAAGACTACGTGCGAAAAGGCGGAGCGCTCGCGGAGACCGAGGGGCGCAGGTGTCTCTGCAACACGCTCCTCGCGAACGTCGGACTCCCGCAGCTGCGCGCCAACGGAGAGACGGAGCTGCCGCTACTTACGAGCGGCGACGACCTCGAGACGATCTCCACTTTTCTCGCCGGGCGCACGAGCTACACCGCCGCCGACGTGATCAGGTATCTGCTCGGCGAATAGCTGGTCTAGTGTCGCCTTCCGCACAAATTGGCGGGATGCAGCTTCGTCACACCGCTCCTGGTTGGCGCGGTGTGACGAAGCCCTTACATCGATGGCGCTACCTCTTGCTGGCGACCTCCCCACCGCTCTTAACGACCAGCGTGCCTTTCATCCCGATGGCTTCATGAGGTTGGCATACGTACTCGTACGTGCCCTCCGCAAACCGCCCGTCGATCACCAGGTCGTACGTCTGACCTTTAGTCATGAGGTATGGCGATGTTGCGGCACCGCCGAGTTTGGCACCGCTCGCCTGCTTCGTGAAGTGCACGTTGTGCATTACGCCCGCGGCTTCCATGAAGCGCACAGTATCGCCGCGCTGCGCAACAGCAATCGCGGGCTCGAAGGCGTAGGGCATTGCTCCTCCCTTCTCAACGAGCTTCACGACGATCATGTGCGGGCCGGGAGACGACGCGTTCTGGCCATTGGCACGGGCCGAGAGGACAAGCAGCGCCGCCAGCGAGACGGTCATCAAAGGTTTCAGGTGGGACATGGGTTTCTCCATAAGGGACAGAATCAATCGAACGTGCCGGAACGTCCGGTTTGATTGTTCGAATTTCGGGTTGTGCGAATACGATAGAAAGATGTCGTATCGGTCCTGTGGGTGCGTGAGGGAACGGCCCGAAGTTGAGCAGTGGAATCCCGTACAGCGGCGTAGTCCAGGCCCCCGTCAAAGACAATCACGACTAACCTCATCGTAGGTAGAGTAGTAGCGATCGCCAGGCCGTCAGACCGCCGGGCGTTCCACTGCCTGCGGCCTCCCATTAACTTGCCCGCGTGACCACCCATCCGCTGCCCCATCTCGTACTGGTTAACCTCGGTACTCCGCAGGAGCCGAGTCCGGCCTCCGTACGCGAGTTCCTGGACGAGTTCCTCAGCGACCCCGCAGTGGTGGATCTGCCGCGGTGGCTTTGGCTGCCGATCTTGCGCGGCATCGTGCTGCGCAAGCGTCCGGCGCGAGTCGCGGAACTGTACAGGTCCATATGGAGCGCGGGCGGCTCGCCCCTGCGCGTAGCCACCGAACAGATCGTGGCCGGCGTGAGGGAGCGCGCCTCCGGGCGCTTCGGGGTGAGCGCCGCCTACCGCTACGGCGAACCCTCGCTCGACACGGTGATGCAGACTCTGGCCAGCGACGGTACGGCGCCGGTGATCGTCTCGCCGCTCTTTCCGCACCGCACCGACGCGACGACCGGGACCATGTTCCGGCGCGCCCGCGAGGCCGCCGAGCGCGCGGGGATCGGCGCCCGCCTGGTGGAGCGACTGATCCACCCTGCGGACCCGGGGTATGTGGAGGCGATGGCCGCGCAGTGGCGCCGCGCCGTCACGGAGGCCGATCACGAGATCGAACATCTCGTCGTCTCGTTTCACGGCATCCCGGTGCGCTACGACCGCCGGGAGGGGCGACTGTACATGCGTGACTGCGAAGCGACGACGCGCGCCTTCCTGGAAGCGATCGGCTGGCCGCGCGACCGCGCGACGCTGGCCTTCCAATCGAAGTTCGGCCCCGAGCCGTGGCTCAAACCGGCAACCGCCGACGTGCTCGAGGAGCTGCCGCGCCGCGGCGTGCGCCGCGTGGCGGTCATCACGCCGGGATTCCTCACGGAGGGGCTGGAGACGATCGAAGAGATCGGTATCCGCGGGCGCGAGTCGTTTCTCGAGGCTGGCGGCACGCATTTCCTCCGCGTCGGATCGGTCGAGGCAGAATCCGCGTTTCTCGATGCGCTTGCCGCGCTCGCCGCCGACTGACCGCCTGACCCGAAAGGAAGCGATGATCCTGAAAGTGCTGGTCGAGCGCGAAGGCAGCATCGGCTACCGGTTCGTCGCCGCGGGCGAGGAGAGCGGGTCGTGAACGACCGACTGCTGCGCGCGTTGCGGGGTGAACCGACGGATCGACGGCCGGTGTGGGTGATGCGCCAAGCCGGCCGCTACCTGCCCGAGTACCGAGCGCTCCGCGAGCGCCACAGCTTCGAAGAGCTCTCGGGGAGCGCAACGCTGGCGGCCGAAGTGACAATGCAGCCGCTGGCACGCTTTCCGCTCGACGCGGCGATCATCTTCGCCGACCTGATGAGTCCCATCGGCGCGCTCGGCCTGTCCGTGCGATTCGATCCCGGCCCGGTGCTAGCGAAGCCCGTACGCACCGCCGCCGATGTCGACGCGCTCGCCGATCCGGTGCCGGGGACGATCGCGCCAGAGGTGATCGAGGCGCTCGGGCTCGTCAAGCGAGAGCTCGGCGGCCGGGCCGCGCTACTGGGTTTCGCGGGTGCACCGTGGTCGCTCGCGGCATACCTCGTTCAGGGACGTGGAAGCCCCGGGTTCCCCGCGCTCCGCGCGCTCGCGGCGCGCGACGAAGGGCTCCTCTCGGCACTGCTCGAGAAGCTCACCGCGCTGGTTGTGCGCTACGTCACGGCGCAGGTCGAGGCGGGCGCCGACGCGGTGCAGCTCTTCGACACCTGGGGCGGCGTGCTGTCGCTCGCCGACTGGACGCGGCTGGTGCGGCCCCATCTCGTGCGCTTCTTCGAGGCGACGCGGTCGCTCGGCGTGCCGCGGATCATGTTCGTGCAGGATGCGTCGCACCTGGTGGACGCGTATGCGGCGCTCTCCTCCGAGGCGCTCGCGGTGGACTGGCGTGAGGATCTCGCCGCCCTTCGGGCTCGCGTGCCGGCGGCGAAAGCGCTGCAGGGCAACGTGGACCCGGCGGTGCTGCTCGCCGGTCCCGAGCCCACGCGCCTCGCCGCGCGCGCGTTGCTCGCCCGCATGCCGTCGCGCGGGCACATCGTGAATCTTGGCCACGGCATCATGCCGGAGACTCCCATCGACAGCGTGCACGCCCTCATCGCGGCCGTGCACGAAGAGAGGTCCTCATGAGCATCCCGGATTCCGTCCTTGATTCGGGTGCGAATGCCCGTCCGGTCGGGCGGCAGGTGACGGCGGAGCTGCTGGCGCGCTACGACCGTCCGGGTCCGCGGTATACCAGCTACCCAACCGCGATCGAGTTCCACGAAGGTGTCGGCACCGACGACTACATCACTCGCTTGGCCGCGGCGGACCAGCTCGGTGATGCGCCGCTGTCGCTGTACATGCACCTGCCGTTCTGCGAGGAGCGGTGCCTCTTCTGCGGCTGCCACGTGATCATCACCAGGCATCGGGAGGCGGCCGAGCCCTACCTGGAACTGGTCAAGCGCGAGGTCGAACTGCTCGCGGAGCGGCTCCCCAACCGGCGCCGGTTCGCGCAGCTCCACCTGGGCGGAGGAACGCCGACGTATTTCTCGCCCGCGCAGCTCACCGACCTGCTCGGCCATACGTTGCGGCACTTTCACCCCGCGGCTGGTGCAGAGCTCGCCCTGGAAGCCGATCCGCGCGTGACCAGCGGCGCCCACATCGACGCGCTGGCGGAACTGGGATTCAACCGAATCTCATTCGGCGTGCAGGATCTGACGCCGGAGGTGCAGGAGTCGATCAACCGAGTGCAGTCGCTCGAGCAGACGGCCGCGCTGATCGAACACGCCCGCCGTCGTGGCTTTCGCGGCATCAACGTGGATCTCATCTACGGGCTGCCGCTGCAGACGCCCGAGACTTTCGAGCGCACGGTGGACTCGGTGATCGGCCTCGGCATCGACCGAGCCGCCGTCTACTCGTTCGCGTTCGTTCCGTGGGTGCGCGGACATCAGAAGAAAATCGAGGAAGACCAGCTTCCCGATGCACGCACGAAGCTCGCGCTGTTCGCCATCGCGCGTGAGCGGTTCCTCCGTGCCGGGTACGAGCCGATCGGGATGGACCACTTCGCGCGGCCCGACGACGAGCTCGCGCGGGCGAAGCACGAAGGACGGCTGCGGCGGAATTTCCAGGGATACGCCGTCATTCCGGGCGACGACGTGCTCGGGATCGGCATTTCGGCGATCGGCGACGTGCGGGGCGCCTACGTGCAGAACGAGAAGAAGCTGTCGACGTACGAGGAACGCATCCGCGCGGGCCAGCTCCCAGTGATGCGCGGCGTGGCGCGCACAGCCGACGACGAGGTCCGGCGGACGGTGATTCACGAACTGATGTGCAACTTCCGTGTCGATACCGCCGACATCTCGCGGCGCTTCGGCCTCGACTTCGGGACGTACTTCGCGGACGACCTCGCGCTGCTGGCTGCCTCCGAGCGCGAAGGACTCGTGAAGATCGGCGACGGCCGCATCGAGGCGACGCCGGTGGGCGAACTGTTCGTGCGCAACCTCGCGATGTGCTTCGACCGGTACCAGCGCGAAAAGCACGACGCCGAGTCGCGGCCCGTCTTCAGCCGCACGGTGTGACGGGTGCGGCGCCTCGTCGTGGTCGGCGGAGGGATCTCCGGACTTGCGGCGGCATGGGCCGCGAGCCAGGCGGCCCCGCGCATGGAAGGCGGCCTCGAGGTGCTCGTGCTCGAGCGCGGCGGCGCCGTCGGCGGCAAGGCGAGCAGCATCGCGCGCGACGGCTGGCTCGTGGAGGAAGGCCCGTCCGGGTTTCTGGGCGGACGTCCCGAGATGGAGCGCCTCATCGACGGGATTGGCCTCGCGAGCGAGCGAATGCCAGCGAACCGCACGTCGGCCCGGCGCTTTCTTTTTCGCGGGGGGCGCATACGGCAAGTCGATCCGAACCCCGTCAGCCTGTTGCGCGAAGGCATCCTCGGGCCGCGCGGCGCACTGCGCATGCTGGCGGAGCCGTTCATCGCGGCGCGGCGCGACGGCGCCGACGAGTCTGTGTGGGCCTTCGCGGCGCGGCGCCTCGGTGCCGAGGTCGCCGACCGGATGATCCTGCCGATGGCGCTCGGCATCTTCGCGGGCGATGCGCGGCGCCTCTCGCTGGCGGCGGCCTTTCCCCGGATGGCGGCGCTCGAACGGGAGCACGGATCGTTGACTCGCGGGATGATCGCGCGGCGCGGGCGCACGAGTTCGGGCGCGCTCACCTCATTCCGGTGCGGCATGCAGCAGTTGCCGCGCGCGCTCGCCGAGCGCGGCGGATTCGCCGTCCGGTGCGGCGCGGAAGTGCGGGCGCTCCGGCGCACGAACGTCGGGTGGAGCGTGGCGGTGGATGGGGATGCGGAGGTGATCCCGGCGGATGCCGTCATCCTCGCTGGCGAGCCGTGGGCAATGGCGCCGCTGCTGCAGCCGCATGACCCGGCGCTGGCGGCGGAACTCGCGGCGATTTCGTGCCCACCCGTTGCCGTGGTCGCACTCGGGTTCGGGGCGGCGGCAGCGGCCCAGGTTCCCGTCGGCTTCGGTGTGCTGATCGCTCGCGGCGAAGGGTTTCGGATGCTGGGGAATCTCTGGGAGACGCATCTCTATCACGGACGCGGCCCGGCCGGACACGTGCTGGTGCGCGCGATGTTCGGCGGGGCGGTGGATCCGGAAGCCGGCGCGCTGTCGGAGGCCGAACTCGCCGCCCTCGCGCGCGGGGAGATCGCGAGGCTCTACGGCATGATGGACGCGCCGGTGTTCGAGCACGTCGTGCGCGTGCCGCGGGCGATCCCGCAGTATGAGATCGGACACTCCGCGCGCGTGGCGCGCATCGCCGATGCGATCGAGGCGCTGCCCGGGCTGAGCATGACGGGTAACGGACTGCGTGGCGTCGCCTTCGCGGACGCCGCTAGCGACGGCGTGCGCGTCGGCGACGCGGCGGTGCAGCAGCTGCGCGCGCGAGTGGGCTGTCACCCGCGAGCGCCATTGGCGGCGGCGTGTCATGAGACGATTCCTCGGATGGTTCCGCCCTAGGAATGCGTCAACCAAACCTTTCTGGGGGTGTCACTGGCAATCGGACCCGCACGCGACGCGAGGTTCTTCCTAGTCGGCGTACTCGTAGTCAGGATCTTTTCCCAACTGCTGCATGATGAACGCAAGGATGACCATTCCGCGAAGATTTTCTTGAGCTTTTGCCCGCGGAGGTGGGCGTGCGACGACGAGGCAAGTGGCACCCTGAGCTCGGCCTCACTTTTCACAGGCCCTCGAGCTTGTGACCGGCATACGACTCATGAGGTGCTTAGCGCTTCCTTGGCCTCGATGAGAGTTCCGAGCTCCACCGCAGCATCCTTAAGGAATTGAATTTCCTGCGAGGAAAACCGACGTCGACGCTGCTCATGAATCGTCAGGACGCCCCACGGCTTCCCCTTGCGTGAGATTCGAGTCGCCAGAGTGCCGCGCACATCGTGCGAACGGAGCAAGTGGGCGTCGGTGAAGCGGCTCGTCTCCTTCACGTCATCGAATACGACAACGCCAGTTTGTCGCAGTGTGTAGCCAGCGATCGATGTTGTGTTGGCCGCGACGGTGGCGTACCCGGCAATCCCTTGTCTCCAACCGATTCCCGCTCGGACGAGCAGGAGCTTTCCATCGCGGTCCAACTCCAGCACCTTGCCCAGCGGAACTTCAAGGCCTAGACAGATAATCGCGAGAGCCAATTCAAGGTAGTCCCGCTGCGTCAGTGGCGATGTTGATAGACCGCGCAGCTCGTCAAGCGCCTCGCGTTGCCCAGCATCGTTCATCGTCGGGTGCGCTCGCGATCGAGGGTTTCGCCGTGTATGACCTCAATCCCTTTTGCCGGGGTTTCTCTCGCAACTGTCGGAGTAGCGAACGCAGGCCGCTCAACTTGCTGGAGTCCAAGAAGCGCCCGCGCTCTGTTCAATGCGTCGTCAATGTTCCCGAACAGGTTCTCCTCACCGATCTCATCCATCAACGTCGATCGCCCAATCGCTACGAGCGGCTGCGTATGCACATCGGAGAGCAGCACGACTGTTCCTTCCTTTCTCGTCCGATGCACGACGTCCTTCAATGCGTGCATGGCCGTGGAATCGATGGATGGAACGTTCCGGAGACGAATGATCAGCACCTTCGGCTTTCCGGCGATCTGGCCGAGGGTTTCCTTGAACGTTTCCGCCGCACCGAAGAAGAACGGGCCATTGATCTCGAAGACCTCCACGCCCGCCGGCACCACGCGCCGCATCACCGCGTTCGGATCTGTGGCGTACGGGTCGCCGTCGTCTTCCAGCTCGCGAGTGACGGCGCTGACATTCGTCACTTGAGCCATTCGCCGCATAAACAGGAACGCGGCAGCGACCATTCCCACCTCGATCGCCACTGTCAGATCTACAAGAACGGTCAGCAGGAAAGTTGTGATGAGCACCAGGACATCGCTCTTTGGCGCGGAGAGTTCGGCGACGAACGAGTGCCACTCGCTCATATGGTATGCGACGATTACCAGGATCGCCGCGAGCGTCGCCATGGGGATGAGGCCCGCCCAACGGCCGAAGAACAGCGTTATGAGGAGGAGCGTAAGCGCGTGGACGATGCCCGCGACGGGTGTGCGCCCACCGTTCTTTACATTCGTGGCAGTGCGAGCGATGGCTCCCGTCGCCGGAATCCCGCCGAAGAGTGGCGAGGCGATGTTTGCTATGCCTTGCGCAACGAGCTCCATGTTCGAGCGGTGGCGGCCACCGATCATGCCATCAGCCACAACTGCGGACAGCAAAGACTCTACCGCGGCAAGCATGGCAATCGTGAACGCTGGTCCGACAAGCGCCGTTGCCTGCGCAAACGAAACGTGGGGCAGCGCTGGGTGAGGGAACGACGCGCTAATGCTTCCAAAGCGGCTGCCGATGGTCTCGACCGGCCAATGCAATGCCTGCGCAACCGCAGTGGACACCAACAAGGCAACAAAGGGTCCCGGGATGCGCCGGCTGAACCGCGGCCAGATCAATATGATCGCCAATGCCAGCACGCTCACGGCAATAGCATATGGATTCACCGAGTGAGCGTTTCCGATCAGCGCCTGCCACTTCTCGAGAAAGTCCGCCGGCACGGCATTCATATGCAAGCCGAAGAAATCCTTGACCTCACTCGAGAGGATGATGATCGCAATACCGCTCGTAAATCCCACCACGACGGGGTGTGGCACGAACTTTATCACCGCGCCGAGTCGCACCGCGCCGATGAGGACGAGAAAGATACCTGCCATGAAAGTCGCTACGGCTAGTCCGTCGTAGCCGTAGCGCTGCACGATTCCGTAGACGATCACCACGAATGCGCCGGTCGGCCCGCCGATCTGCACGCGGGAGCCGCCCAGAGCCGAGATGATGAATCCCGCGACGACAGCGGTCCACAATCCGCGATCCGGCGTGACACCGCTCGCGATCGCGAAAGCGATGGCCAGCGGGAGCGCCACAATACCAACGATGATCCCGGCCGTCAGGTCGGCAGTGAACTCGACGCGGGAATACGACCTTAGTGTTGTGAATAACTTCGGGACGAGCAGAGAAAACTTCCTATGAGACGGAGAGATGGGTGACGCCGAACATTTGAGCGGCAGGAGCGATCACTGCCGCGCGACTGCGGTCGGTCAGCGTCTGGCCACGGTGGCCGATGGGCGCTCGTTCCGGACGGCAAATCCGTCGCGACGGCGCGCCAAGACGAACCTGCAAACCGCCGCAGCAATCACATCCGCCACGGCTTGCAAGAAGTCCAATTCATCCGGGGTCAGCATGCGCCGCTTGGTCGAGTGCACGCTGAGCACGCCCCATGGGCTCAACTGACCATGAATGATCACCGTCGCACCGCTGATGACATCATTCTCGCGCAACAGTTGCGCGCCTCGAAAAGCATCTACCCGGCGAAGGTCTTCGACAACGATTGCATGGCCGCTGCGAAGCGCGTATCCCGCCTGAGAGGACTCCTGCGCGCGCTCGATGACGTGCCCGGTCACATCGGTCGGCCAACCCATGGCCGCACGCACGATGAGATTGTCGTGCGACGCATCGTGCTTGAGCACCTTCGCGAGTTCGACATTCAGGATCTTCGTCGCGATCTCCACCGCCTCGGTGAGCACAGACTCGAGGTCCGGTGCATCAAGCGCCCTGCGACGAAAGCGGACGACCGCGGCGCGTCGCGCGTGTCGCATGACACGCCATGCGACCTTGTCCTGATCGAAGGATGAAGCCCTATTGCCTGTATTCGCTCTCGACTTCTCGCTCCGCGTACCGGATTCTTTCTTTCTGGACACGATCCACACTCCTAGGTTCGTTCCGCGCGCCCAGGCCGTGAACCTCGTTCCTGAGTGCGAAGCTGTTTCGTTCTCGACAACTCGTCCCCCGTTGGAAGCGCATGGGAATCGATGGCGGTGCCGATCAGCTTACCGAGTGCGTCGAGAAAGGCACGTTTATCGCTCGAGAGCCCGAGACTCGTGCTGCTTTGTACTGTGAGGATGCCGAGCGGCGTTGGTTGCTGTTGGGAGGGAATGAAGACATGCATCCGATCGACGGTTCCCTCCGTGCGGAGAACATCCAGCGGTGTTGTGCGGTCGGCGAGCTGAATAAGCTCAACGCGAGCATCGGTCGTCGCGACCCGCGAGTCGGAATCTGCGCTTTCAGGCGTGTGCGGCGATGGAGCGTTCCCATCGGTCCACTCCGCGCGGACAACGACAACCCAGCGGTCAGACGCGAACTGCAGAATATCGCAATGCTCGACGTTGAGTCTGCGGACTACGAGCGCCGCCACCGCGGCCAGCTTCGGATCAACGCGGGCTGCAATTGCAGCCTGCAACAGCTCGGCCGCTTTTCGGCGGGCGTTCAGTAGTCGTTCTTCCCGTTGCGCTTCGAGGTCGCTGTAGCGCTTGAGCCTGCGCGCGCCGGGCAGCGGTGCCCAAGGCGGCTCCGTGAGCGGGGTCGCAGGGGCGCCCGTACCCGTCGGCGAATCTGCCTCCACATGCATCTCCATGTCTCACCCCATCTTGACGTTGAACAGTGGTTCAATATACTGGTCATTGAACGGGCGGTCAACAATCGTAGTGGTTGAGGCAGGCGGAGCGGGTCCGGCCTATTTCCTTGTACGGCCGACGGTAATATTCAGGTTTGGCCGCCGTTCGGCGTCTCACCATTTCTGGCAAAGTCCTTTTTCCCCAAGAACAGTGCAGCTGACACTCCGGCAGGCCGCGAGCTATCTGGGAGTCAACGACACGACGGTTCGCCGCTGGATCAACCAGCGAGCTCTGCCGGCGCACTCGGTTGACGAGCGGCTGTACTTCAATCCGATCGAGCTGTGGGAGTGGGCCGTCGAAGCGGGAGTCCCGGTTTCCCGCGCGCTGCTCGAAGACGCTCGCCGATCTCCCGACGAAGTCCCGCCGCTGGCGGAGTTGCTGCGGGAGGGTGGGATCTTTCTTGATGTGGAAGGCAGCACGAAGCACGAGATCCTCGCCGCGTTTGTGGAGCGGCTGCCGCTTCCGCCGGAACAGGACCGCCGATTCCTGCTGGAGGTTCTCGAGGCGCGCGAGGCCCTGGGCTCTACCGGAATAGGGGATGGCATCGCCATTCCGCATGTGCGGAATCCGATCGTACTCCACATCGCTCGCCCATTCCTGACGCTTTGCCTGTTGCGTAATCCAGTGGAATTCGACGCCCTGGACGGTAAACCCGTGCATGCGCTGTTCATGGTGGTGAGTCCCACCGTGCCGATGCACCTGCGAATTCTCGCGCGTCTCGGCTTTGTGCTGCGCGACAGCAAGCTCCGGCAAATGCTCGGCTCTCAAGCGGACGCCGGAGAAATCCTGGATCGCCTGGACTTCATCGAAACGTCGCGCAACACGGGCTCGTTTGAGGCGCAGCCCCGAGAGCCCGCGGAATGATCTTCCTGCTCAGCGGACTTTCACTTCTCGTGGCTGCCGCCTTTGCGGTGATCAGTATGCGCAACCATCGGCGCGGCAATGCGGTGTTCGCCACGTTGGTGGTGGCGGGATGTGGTCTCGGTATTGTGCCCGCGGTCCAGGTCCTTTATTCCGCAACGGCCGTGCGCTCCGGATTCGCTAGCGCCCTTCCCGGCGGCGACTGGATCTTCGGCATCGATCCCCTCTCGGCCGTGTTCCTGATCGCGCTGTTCGGCGTGGGTGCTGCAGCCGCCGTGTACGGGGTCGGCTACATGGCGTTCGATTCACGCACTCCGGCGTGGCCGTGTCACGCGCTCTTCGCTTTGGAGCTGGTCGCACTGGCGCTGGTGGTGTGCGCACAGGCGATCATGCCATTCATGGGCGCGTGGGAGCTCATGGCAATCGGCTCACTGCTCCTCATCCTCACGGAGTACCGCCACGCCGAGGCGCGCCGAGCGGGGTTGATCTACATCGTCGCCACGCACGTGGGAACGCTGGCGCTGTTCGCGATGTTCGCGGTGCTGGCGCGGACAAGCAGCGACTGGTCCTTCAGCGCGCTCGCGACGGGTACAACGAGCCCAAGCGGCGCCCGGATAGCGGTGCTTGCTCTCGCCCTCGTTGGGTTCGGCGTGAAGGCTGGATTTGTTCCGCTCCATTTCTGGCTGCCGCCGGCCCACGCCGCAGCGCCGTCTCATGTATCCGCTCTCTTTTCCGGCGTCCTCATCAAAGTGGGGATTTACGGATTGCTGCGGGTGATCACGCTCGTTGGGCCTCCGCCCGCCTGGTGGGGATGGCTGGTACTCGGACTCGGTCTGTCTTCCGCGGTGCTCGGCGTGCTGTGGGCGCTGGCACAACACGATATCAAACGCTTGCTCGCGTACCACAGCGTCGAGAACATCGGCATCATCCTGATGGGATTGGGTGCTGGTGCGCTAGGACAAGCATACGGCCATCCGTCGCTCGCGATCCTCGGCTATGGCGCGGCGCTACTGCATACGCTCAATCACGCGCTCTTCAAGAGTATTCTGTTTCTTGCTGCTGGCGCTGTGTACCGGCTCACGGGCACGCGCAACATGGAGGAGCTTGGAGGGTTGGCGCGGCGCATGCCGCTGACATGGCTGGCGTTCGTCGTGGGGTCAGCGGCTATCATCGGCGTGCCACCGCTCAACGGTTTCGTGAGCGAATGGCTTGTGTTTCAGACCCTCTTTCGCGCCGGTTTTTCCGCGGATGCTCTGCGCATCGCCGTACTCGCGGTGCCGGGTCTGGCGTTGGTGGGTGGGCTGGCGCTCGCCTGCTTCGTCAAGGTTGGCGGAGTTGTCTTTCTCGGAACGCCTCGAAGCTCGCGGAGTCTGAGCGCATCGAAGCCCGGTCTTCTGCTGGATGGTCCGCCGCTAGTACTCGCCGCGGTTTGCGTGTTCATCGGCTGCCTCCCCGTGCTGGTCCTTCCGCCCATGTTGATCGCGGGAGGATTCGTGGCGGGCGTGCCACTGCTGCCATTGGAAGCCAGAGCGATGGCTGCAGCGGTAGGGGCGAGAGAGATCTCCATAATGGCGGCCGTTCTGGCGCTTACCGCCGCCGCTATCTGGCTGATCGCGCAGGGACTGCGCAGAACCGTTCCGGTGAGGCAATCCGAAACCTGGGGTTGCGGGTATCCGCTGCCGAGCGCGCGCATGCAGTATACAGCTTCTTCGTTCGCTGCGCCGCTGCTCGAGATCTTCGGCAAGTTGAGCGGCGTTCGGGCACATAGAGGCGCCAGCGTCTTTCATTCCGAATCCGTCGATTTGATTCTGGATGGCGCGGTTGTACCATGGTGGGCAGTGATCGAGCGCGCCGCGCTTCGCCTCCGGCCGCTGCAGCAAGGGCGCCTGAGCCGCTACCTGATGTACGTGATCAGTACTGTCGTAGCTCTGCTCGCATACCTGCTCGTGCGCGCGGGAGACCGGTGATGAGGGCGCCGGAATTCATGATGCACGCGGCAACGCTCGTCGTCGTCATGCTGCTCGCGCCTCTCATCCCGGGCATCGCCAGTCGGACCCGGTCGATTCTCACGGCGCGGCGAGGTGCGCCGGTGTGGCAACTCTATTCAGATCTGTGGAAGCTCCTCCGGCGCGGCTCTGTGTATTCTCGCACGACGACCGTGATTTTCCGTCTCGTGCCGATCGCGCTGTTGGCTTGCGTTGTTGTCTCCGCGTCGATGCTCCCCCTGGATGGCCGCTCGGCAATGCTCCGATTTCCCGGCGATGTCGTTGCATTTGCATACGTATTGGCACTCGGGCGTTTTGTGCTGGTGCTCGGCGCGCTGGATACGGGCTCCAGTTTCGAGGGCATGGGCGCGAGCCGCGAGGTGACCTTTGCCGCGCTGGTCGAGTTTGGTTTTTTCATCGCGCTGGCGTCGCTCAGCGTCGCGACGCACGAGCTGTCGCTCAGTGGCATGCTTGGCTCGAGGGCGCTGGCTGTCACGTGGGCGTCCTCTGCACCAGCTCTGATAATGATCGTTGGCGGCCTCTTCGTGCTGCTCCTGGCGGAATGCTCCCGTTCACCCGTCGACGATCCAACCACGCATCTCGAGCTGACGATGATTCATGAAGTGATCGTGCTCGATCACAGTGGACCCGACCTCGCGATGATCCTTTACGCCAACGCGTTGAAGCTCTCAGTCATCGGCGCGCTCCTGGCGCGCGTCGCCATGCCTACCATGGGGCTGTCGTACGCGATGCGTCTGGGTGTTCTGGTTGCCGGCCTGTTCGCAGTCGGCATTGGCATTGGGGTCGTAGAGTCCTCGATGGCTCGTCTGCGGCTGCCGAAAGTGCCGCTCTACATCGCTGGCGGGTCAGCCCTCTCCGCTTTTGCCCTCATACTCCTCTTGCAGTAATGAACATCGGAAAGTTCGCCGAACTGTTGCTGCTCCTGATCGTGCTGACGGACTTCGCCGTTCTGGGATCCTCACGTCTCAGCGCATGTGTCCGCGCGATCGCGATTCAGGGAGTGCTCCTGGGTGCTCTGTCCTTAGTGATCGATGATCCCCGATCGGTGCACGCGATGGTACTTGCCGCGGGGACTGTCGCAATCAAGGGCATCGGTCTGCCGTGGTTCCTGCGGTGGGCCATGCACGAAGCGGCAGTTCGGCGGGAGGTGGAACCAGCAATTGGCTACATGGCCTCGCTGGGCCTCGGGTCGCTCGCAGTCGGGGCTTCGTTCGCGCTGGCAAACCGCCTGCCCGTCATCACGAGGGTCGAGCTACTCGTGCCGATCGCGTTCGCGACTCTGATCATTGGTCTTCTCATCCTCGTCACGCGCAGCAAGGCAATCATACAAGTCGTGGGATATCTGATGCTGGAGAACGGTGTATACCTCTTCGGCCTCACCCAATTGAGCCGAGTTCCGTTCCTGGTGGAAATCGCGGTCCTGCTGGACGTGTTCGTGGCCGTGTTTGTCATGGGCATCGTCGTGTTCCACATCAATCGTGAGTTCGACTCCATCTCCGCGGCGAATCTCGTGGAGCTTCGAGAGTCGTGACCGCGATGACCACAGCGGACTGACAGCGCGCGCGATGCTTCTTCTTGCGATTCTGCTCATTCCCTCGGCTGCCGCCGGGCTTGCGTACCTGCTGCCAAAGCGCGGGCTCCGGCTGGCACTCCTGGTGCTGACGAGCGTCGTCCACCTCGCACTCGTTGCGGTTCTATGGACAACCCCCGACGCTACCGCGCTCGGCGGTTGGCTGATGCCTGACCCACTGGGGCTGATCGTCCTGACGCTGGTGAGTGTGTTATTCCTCGCGGCGTCGGTCTACGCGGTAGGGTTGCTGCGCGAGGAAAGTCCGCGGGGCGGACGATTGTTCGTGTCGTGCCTTCTTGGATTCCTGGCTGCAACTTCGCTGGTCTCGCTCAGCCACCATTTCGCGCTGCTCTGGGTGGGAATGGAATCGACGACTCTCGCGGTCGCTCCGTTGATCTTCCACCGAAATGACCGGAGGTCGTTGGAAGCCGTGTGGAAGTACCTCGTGCTCTCCTCGGTGGGTATTGCATTCGCGCTGCTCGCCGTGTTCCTCCTGGCCACCTCGCAGCCCGCCCTCCCCGGCGTGCGCGCGCTCGTACTGGACGACATCCTGGCGAACGGTCCCTCGCTGGAAAAGTCGTGGCTCCGCGCGGCTTACGTGTTCGCGCTGGCCGGGTTCGGAACGAAAATGGGCCTGGCGCCCCTTCATACCTGGAAGCCGGATACGTATGGCGAAGCTCCGAGTCTTGTCGGCGCGCTCATGTCTGGCGCGCTCACAAGCTGCGCGTTTCTGGGCCTCGCCCGCTTCACCGAAGTCGCGGTGGCTGCGGGGCTGACCGATTTCACCCGGCCGCTTCTGATCGCATTCGGCCTCATTTCACTCGTGATCGCCGCCGCGTTCATTATCGGTCAGGCCGATGTCAAACGACTCCTGGCCTACTCCAGCGTCGAACACATGGGTCTCCTCGTGCTCGGCCTGGGCGTTGGAGGAATAGGAGTGTATGGTTCCGTGCTTCACGTGCTGAACAACGGGATCGCAAAAGGGATGCTCTTCCTCGTCGTCGGCAATCTCGTGCTCGCGACCGGATCATCAGTCGCCGCCGACATGCGCGGAATGCTGAAGCAGCGCCCCTGGTCAGCGGCGCTGCTTTTTGGGGGGCTGTTTGCGGTCACGGGTTCGCCACCGTTTGGTCTCTTCGTAAGCGAGTTCTCCATCGTGAGCGGCGCGATCCGAGAGGACCACTGGTTGGTCGCGGCAGCCATGCTGGCGCTGCTGGCGATCATTTTCGTCGGCATCGGCGGGATGCTTCTCAAAATCATTTTCGGCACTGCCACTACGACGACGAGTGACGACGAGAAGGCGACGGGCGACAGTGCCCTGTTGCTGGTCGGCCCACTTTGTCTCGCGGCGCTCGTCGTGATGCTGGGGCTCTACATTCCGCCGCCTCTACAGGACTCGCTTGCGCGAGCGGCGCAGTTGCTCGGCGGCGTCGCGCCATGAGCACCCGAGCGCTCCTGACCGTTTATAATCGACGGTGTGTCAGCGTGGCCGACATTCCGCTCCTCGAAATGGAGGATTTCGCTTCCACGATAGCGAGCTCGGTCGGCGCTGGCTGGCGCATCGTGTCGCTGTTCGGCGTCGCCGAAGACACTCGAGCTCTTCGTCTCTGCGCCGTGCTCGCGAATGATGACAGCGGACTGTTGGGCGCGACCTGCGCTCTGGTTGCCCAGGAGTATCCCGCGCTGTCGACCTCGTGCCGGCAAGCGGGCCGCTTTGAGCGCGAGATAGCGGAACAGTGCGGCGCGATTCCGAAGGGGCATCCTTCGCTCAAGCCGTTGCGTCGCCATCCGCCCGATCATGCGCCGAGCGCATGGACCGTGCGACCGAAGGACCGCGAGGATTTCCCGTTTGACGTCGTCCACGGCGACGAAGTTCACGAGGTCGCTGTCGGCCCAGTGCACGCCGGGATCATTGAGCCCGGTCACTTTCGATTCCATGCGCACGGCGAAGAGGTGCTTTCGCTGGAAATAATGCTCGGCTACCAGCACCGCGGCGTCGAGCGTTTGCTCGAGTGTTCGGAGCGCGGCAGAGCGGTGCTCGTCGCTGAGTCTATTGCTGGGGATACTGTCATCGGACACGCGAGCGCATTCTGCGGGGCCATTGAGGCGCTCGCGCGCAGTCACAAGACCCCGCGCGGGCAGACGATTCGTGGAATTGCGCTCGAACTCGAGCGCCTGGCCAATCACATTGGCGACCTGGCCGCACTCTCGGGTGATGTTGCCTTCCAACCCTCAGCGGCTTTCTTCGGTCGTTTGCGCGGCGAGTGTCTCAATCTTCTCATGACGATCTCGGGCAACCGCTACGGTCGCGGATTGATTCGACCGGGCGGCGTGCTGTTCGACATTCCACCGACGATGGCGAGCGAGGTAATGCGTCGCGTCGAACGGCTTCGGGACGAAGTGCGACTCATCGCGCAGCTGCTATTTGAAAACGCATCCGTGCTGTCCCGGTTTGATGGCGTGGGTGTGGTGTCCGCGGAGCAGTGCCGTGCCAATGGCTATGTCGGCGTCGTTGCGCGGAGCTGCAGGGTGCCGCGAGATGTGCGACACGATTTCGCCTATGGCGTGTATCGCTACGCCCAGATTCCCGTCGCTACGGCCTGGAGTGGTGACGTGTATGCGCGCGCGATCGTTCGATGGCTCGAGGTGCAGCGATCGATGGAGTTCATCCTGGAACAGTTGTCTGCGCTCCCACGGGGCGAGGTGCGGGTCGACTGCGGCGCACTGACACCATCAGAGCTCGTGGTCGCTTTGGAGGAAGGGTGGAGGGGCGAGATTGCACACATCGTCATGACCGATGCGGCCGGTCACATACTGCGCCACAAGGTGGTGGACCCATCCTTCCACAACTGGAGCGCGGTATCCGCCGCAATGCCGGGCAACCAGATCTCGGACTTCCCGCTCTGCAACAAGAGCTTCAACCTTTCGTACGCCGGGCATGACCTGTAAGGATCGGACCCAGCATTCTCGCCTGCCGAGAAAAGCACGACTTGGCACTCTGCCGCAAAGTCGTGGCGGAGACTTCCGTGTTTGACTATCTGAGAGCACGCTTTGCGCATCGTCTTGCTCCGGCATCCCTGGAGCCGAGTGGTAGCGGACTGCCGCACCGCTTTCGCGGCAGACTGGTTGTCCCGCAACCGCAAGCCGACGTTGCCACTGAAGGCAGCACCCCGGCCGGCGAAGCTGCGTCAGAGCACCGCCGCCGCAATCTGCCAATCATTGATCTCGGTCGCAGCGTGTTTGCACCCGAAGAGACGCAGCGGCTTGAAGGGCAGGACGCGGCGTTCACGCAGGACTACCGCATGGCCACGAGGAGTCGGAGCGCCCTGCTCACATCCGACGGCGAGATCGAACTGGCACAGGCTCTGGATCGAAAGATGCGCCGGCTGCTGGGCCGCTCGCTACGATTTCGACTCGTCGCGGCCGGAAGCTGTGGCGGCTGCGAAGCGGAGCTCGCCGCACTCAGCAACGTGGTGTTCGACATGGCGCGGTTCGGTATCCAATTCGTGGCCTCGCCGCGTCACGCCGACGGCATCGTGATCGCCGGCGCGATCAGCGTGAACATGCGCGAGGCGCTCGAAAAGACGTATGAAGCTGTCCCCGACCCACGAATCGTCGTAGCGGTCGGCGCGTGCGCCATATCAGGCGGCGTATTTGCGGGGAGCGAGGCGGTGCTCGGTGGTGTTCCGCCGTCGATACCCGTGGACCTGTGGGTTCCCGGATGCCCTCCACATCCATTGACCGTGCTGGATGGGCTTCTGCGTCTGTTGGGACGGCTGGAGGACTCGTCAAACACGGCGGCCGCCGCCACGGGTGACGACACATTAGTGCCTTTGCGCTAAGGCGGCCCGCTGGCGAACCGCCATCGCTGCGATATCTTGTAGCATTGAACGCTCGGTCAATGTGAAGGAGTCACCCTAAATGCCAGGACAGAAGGCCTCGGAAGAAGCGCGGCGAACGCAGATCTTGAAAGCCGCCTACGAGGTGGCATCGCGCAAGGGATTGGATGCGCTGACCGTGAGACTGGTCGCGCACCGCGCGAAACTGAGCACCGGACTCGTGCTCTTTCACTTCAAGACAAAAGATCAGCTGATCATCGCCCTGCTCGACTACGTGCTACAGACCACTACCGTGCTCCACGTAACCGAGGACATCACAAGCATTCCAGTGCCGCTCGACCGGCTGCTCGCGCTGCTGCGCCGAGAGATGAACCGCCTGGCGAGCGAGCCGCGCCTCATCAGGCTCTTTTTTGATTTTTGGGCGAAGGGCTTTACCCACGCACTCGTCAGAACAAAGATGCAGGCCGAGCTGGACCGCTACCGCGAAGCATTTCGACCGATCGCGCACGAAGTCTTGCGTGCGGAGCCAGAACGTTTTGCCGGCGTCACTCCTGAGGGACTTTCGGCGGTGGCCGTCAGCTTCATTAAAGGATGCGCGGTGCAGTCGATGATTGACCCGGAGAACTTCGACATCGAAGAGTACCTTTCCGCGACGAACGGTTTGCTCGGCCAGTTGGCGGCACAGACCGCCTAGCGTGTGACACGGGTGGTTCGCCGATAAGCCAAACTTGGCTCCCCGCACAGAGCCCGTCCCGCAAACAATCGGCCCCCACGGAATGCGGTGGGCGGTTAGCGCTTACCGCGCACCACCTACAGTCCACCGCCTACAGCCCGAACGTCACCTTCCCATACAAGAACCGTCCGTCGATACCGAACGGAGCGATGCCCGAGTAGGGCAAGATGCCGGAATTGGTGTTCCCCGGAATCGACGGGTCGGGATACTGATCGGACAGGTTGTCCACGCCGAGTGTCACGGTACCGCGATACACCGGTCCGAAGCTGAGGGCGAGATCGCTGACCCACTTCGGCGACCAGGTTTGATCGCCGGCCTTCGTGGTTCCGTAGGACGTTACCGAGCCGTACCGATGCGCGCGGGCATCGATGCCGAACCGACCCAACCGATAGTTGCCCGACAACACATAGTTGTTGCGGGGATTTCCCTTTTCGAGACGGGCGCGGTCGACGCGACTGAACAACTGGTCGCTGTGTCCGCCGAGCACGGTCGACGTGTCAACGCGCGTCACTTGCGTCCAGTTGCCATTGGCTGCCGCCGTGACGTGGAGGACCGAGCTTTGGCCGAACGACCATCCATAGTTCGCGATGACGTCGAGGCCGTTGGTCTTGGTGTCGACAGCGTTCGTGAAGTATCGGCCGCCCTGCAGACCCACGAGACCGGCCGCCGTGAGCGCGTTGACCACGTCCGCGCCCGTGAAGTTGTTCGAGAGCACGATACGATCCTTGATGTCGATGCGATAATAGTCGACGGTCACCGCCAGGCGGCTCAGCGGCTCCATGGCAATGCCGGCGCTGTAGTTCATCGACCGCTCGGGCTTGAGCGGCTTGGCGCGGAGTATTTGCGCTTCCGCGCTGGACACCGGGAAGGTCCGAATCTCGAGCGGCACCGCCGGCGTGCCGACGAAGTTGATCGCCGTGTTCGAGAAGTATTCCTGCCCGAGCGACGGCGCGCGGAACCCGGAGCTGATCGCGCCGCGGAACGCGTAGCCTTTGACCGGCTCATATCGCGTGCTGATTTTGCCGGTGGTCGTGGACCCGAAATCGTTGTAGTGCTCGACGCGGCCCGCGATGTCGACCAGCAGCGCCGTGCTGATGTCGTCCGACAGGTCGATGTAGCCGGCGACGTTGTTGCGCGAGTGGTCGCCCGAATCCTGGGGACGGAAGCCCGGATACGCCTGCGAGCCCACCGCGGCCGGACGCGTGGTGGCCGTTCCGGTGGAATCAAAGATCGGGAATGATCCGCTGGCGATCGACGCGGCGTCGCCCTGTCCAATCTTGTACTGGTCGACGCGGAACTCCGCGCCGGCAGCCGTGTGGAGCGGCGTCGGCAGACCGACGTGCAGATCGCGGAACAGGTCGAGCGTGTTCGTCCACTGCCCGAACGCCATCTGCCCGGTGTAGAAGCTCGTTGGCGACGTTGGCCCGAGCGACACGTTCACGCTGTTCGAGACGTACATGTCGAAGCTGTTGCGCCCGTACCCCGTGCTGAGATCGTACTGCCATCCCGCCGCGTTGCCCTTGGCGCCGACGAAGCCCGACCCGTCGAGGATCTTGGGCTGTTCCTCCGGCAGAAATCCATTGGGATAGATCTGCCGCACGTTGTTGTCGTCGCGCGGACGGCGCCAGAACGCGAACGCGTCGCCGAACCGGTGGCTCGCGCCGCCGAATGCGTACACCTGAATGCCGTTCGAGAGCGTCGTGCCGGCGTTGACGAACCCCTCGAGGTCGTGTGTGTACGAATCGCCGATCTTGAAGTCGACGTCGCCCGGGATGGGCAGATTGGGGTCGGCGTTGAGCGCCGTCTGATTGCCGAAGTACTGCTGCCTGGTGTCCGGCGCCGCGCGGTTGGTGTACCCGCGGTCGCGCAACTCGCCGCCCACGAAGACGTAGCCGTTCTGGCCGAAGCTGAATCCCTTGTCGGCGCTCGTGAAGAACATCTTCCCGTCGTGCAGGTAGTCGCTCGTCGCCGGCTCGCGCGTCGAGTACTCGCCAACCTGGGTCGTGAAGTCGCCCGGCGCATCCGTCTTGAGCACGATGTTGATCACGCCGGCGATCGCATCGGATCCGTACTGGGCGGCGGCGCCGTCGCGCAGAATTTCGATGTGGTCGATCATGCTCGCCGGAATGGCGTTGAGGTCGACCGCCTCCGAGCCGCGTCCGACGAATCCGTTGATGTTCACGACCGCGCTCAGGTGACGGCGCTTGCCGTTCACGAGGACCAGCGCCTGATCCGGCGACAGGCCGCGCAGCGTCGCCGGACGCACGTTGTCGGTGGCGTCGCCGAGCGTGGTGCGCGGAAAGTTGAACGACGGGGCGAGCGCTTGAATCATCTGCGCCGTCTCGGTGCGCCCCGTGGACCGAATCTCGAGCGCCGGGAGCACATCGATCGGCACCGGGGCATCGAGCACGGTGCGCTGTTCGCCGCGCGTACCGAGCGTCGTCACCGCCTCGAGCGGCGTCGCGGCCTTGCTGAGCGTGAAGTCTTTCGTTGTCGAGCCGCCAGCCGTGATCGTCACCGAATCAGACCGGCTGCCATATCCAATGAGCCGCGCGACAATCGCGTAGCGTCCGGCCGGCGCGGTGAACCGATAGCTGCCATCGGCGCGGACGGTCCCACTGTTCTGAGTGCCCACCAAGCGGACCGTGGCGCCTTGCACGGGCGCTCCCGCTTCATCGACGACGTGCCCGGTCACCGTGCCGGTGGACTGGGCCGCGGCTGTTTGTGGATGGAGGAGGGCCGCGATCGTAATCGCGGAGCTCATTCCGCAGCGGAGGAGACGTGAGACTAGGAGGTACTGCACAGGCATCCTTCGTGAAGGGGGGATCGTATGCTTCGCCAACGTACATGCGCAGCCGGGGGCCAGCAAGTAGAGAAACGTCATGCGGCCCGAGGCGGTGTCTGAAATCAGCACCGGGGTGGAATAGCCCCGTAACTTTCCCGGATGACCCTGTTCACTCTCCCTCGCCCTCCGCGGCCCCACGTTGCTGAATCGCCAAATAACTACCTGTGGGTAAAATCCCCTTGAAACACAAGGCCCCCGAGAAGACATAACGGAAGCAACAATGGAAGCGACAATTCAAGCGAATGGAGTTCACCCGGTCAACTCCAGACGCTCGATCGAGCTAGAAGACGCGGGCTGCTGCGTGTGACACGGGTGACGAACAAGAGCGGCGCTGAAGGCGAGGCCTTCTATCGGCTCGTGAATGCCATTCGTAAGATCGTGGCCGACGCATCGCGACAATTTGGGCCTCCCATCATACCGACATCGTGTTGCCTCTGCTCAGGAATCCCGACGACATGTACGTCATCATGGGATTGGGCGACGAGACCACCGTGCAGTTCGATGCCACGTCGGCGAATACGCTCCCGGCAGGGTGGAAGCGCGACTTTCTGCTCTACACGGACGGCTGGATCAAGGATTCCGACCTGAACACCGCGTTCGGCAACACCGTCGGGCCGCTTCCCTTCCACCGGATGAAGGAATATCCGTACGCGCCGGGCGACTCATATCCGACCGATGCGGAGCACCAGCGGTACTTACGCACGTACAATACGCGCATCCCGCAACGGCGCTGACGCGCCCCTCAGCGCCGCCGCGATCGCGCAAGCGACAGGAGGCTGTCCAGCCGGCGGTAGCGGTGGAACATCTCCACGGCCGGGCTCGCGGCACGCGGGGCAGTGGCTAGGGCGCGGAGCTGGTCGCACCGTTCCGTGCGTTGTGCCAGCGGTGCAGCCCCATGCTTCGTGTCACCTTCGCCCGGCACGCCAGCCGCCGGTGGCGGTGCGGTCGGGGATGTCGCGCGGTTGAATTCCGTTTGGGCGCGCACGGTGTCGGCCCGTTTCAGCGCAATATAGCCCACGTAGAAGCGCGCCTCGGCGCTCTTGGCGTGCGAGCCGAGCACCTCGTTGAAGTACCGGCCCGCCGTTACGAGGTCGCCGCGAACCAGCGCCACTTCGCCAAGGTGCAGCAGTGGGCCGGTTTCCTCCTTGTTGATTTCGTAGGCCCGGCGCAGATGGGTCTCGGCCGAGTCGAGCTGGAACGGCGCGTTGGCGTCGAGGCAGAGATAGAGGCTGCCCAGCTGCGAGTGGGTTCGCGCGCTCGACGGATTGCGAGCGATGAGGCGGCGCCACGCGACCTCGGCGGCCGCGAAGTCCCCGAGGGAAAAACGCATGCTGCCGAAGTAGTAGAGTACGTCCTCGTGATCGGGGTTCAGCGCGAGGGCGCGGGAATACGTCTCCGCTGCCGCCTGCGTCTGGCCCGCGGTGCGCTGCAGCGTCGCTTCGCGGTAGAGCGCCCAGAAATCCCGGATCCGCTCGCGCGCCGTTCCCATCTCCTCGCCCTCCACCACCAGGACGCGCTGATTCGCGGGCAGGTTCGTCAGCACCTGGCGGCCACCGCTCGGCCACACAACCACCAGCGAATCCACACGGGTGAGGGCCCGGAGGCCGAAGTTCTCAATCAGGCTGTTCTGGGACAGATACGAACTCTGCGCACCCACCTGGCGTACCTGGCTGACTCCGCCGGCGACGAGCCGCAGCTTGGCGCCGATCCCCTGCCGGTTGCTTTTCGTGCCGCGCACCTCCACCGCCAGCCAGTGGTTACGGTTGCCGCCGTCGTTGCGGAGCAGAATGCCGGGCCCGCCGTTGTTCACGACGAAGACATCGATGTCCCCATCGTTGTCGTAATCGGCGAACGCCGCCCCGCGCCCGACGTAGGTGTTACGGAAGTACGAGCCGCTCACCGCCGAGACTTCGAAGAAGCCCTCGGTGGGCCCCCGGTTCCAGAACAGCTGGCTCCGCATTGGCACGAGGTGTGTCGAATCCTCGGGATACTGGAGCGTGCTGCCGTTCACCACGAACAGGTCGGGCCGGCCGTCGTCGTCATAGTCGATGAACGAAGTGCCCCAGCCGACGAAGTCGAGCGCGACCTGGCCGACACCGTAACGGTCTGCCTCGTCGATGAACGTGAGCGGGACCGGCCGGCGTTTCCTCTCTTGGGGCGTGAGCTGGGCCAGCTGGTTGTCGTAGAGCGCGTTCTCTTGCGCGAGCCAGTGGGTCAGGTAGAGGTCCTGGTCGCCATCGCCGTCCCAATCGCCAACGGCGATCCCCATGGCACTCCGATAGTCGGCGACGTGCGCCTGGTCACTAATGTCCGAGAACTTTCCCTTGCCGAGATTCCGGAACAGCAGGTTGTCCGAGACGTCGTTGGCGACGTAGAGATCGGGCCAGCCATCCTCATCGAGGTCCACCCAGGCCGCCCCAAGTCCTCGGCCCCTGGGATTCGCGACGCCCAACGATGAGGCAACCTCGGTGAAGGTCCCGTGACCGTTGTTGTGGAACAGCAGGCTGCGGTCCGGCGGGAATGCCAGGGGGTTGATGCTCGCCGGATTCTCCACATCGTAGCGCGCCGCCGATTTGCTGCGCTCCGGGCGCGTGTACTTCACGTAGCCCGTCACGTACAGGTCGAGGAGCCCGTCGCGGTCGTAGTCCCCCAAGGCAATGCCGGTCCAGAAGCCCCGCGGTCCACCGATTCCGGAAGCGGCACTCCGGTCGGTGAAGGTTCCGTCGCCGTTGTTGCGATAGAGGACGCAATGCCCATACGCCGTGATGACGAGGTCGATCAGGCCGCGGTTCTCGAAGTCGCCCCACGCGACCGCCATTCCCCAGCCGCGGAAATCGATGCCCGAGCGCGCCGTGACGTCGGTGAAGGTACCGTCGTGGTTGTTGTGGTACAGCACCGTTCTCGCCGGCGACTGCGCCCGCGCCGCATCGGAGAGCGTGAGTGGGCCCACCTCGTTCGCGACGACGAGATCCAGCCAGCCGTCGTTGTCGAAGTCGCCCCAGGCCGCTCCCGAGCCCATGTCCTCGGGCAGCTGCGAGGACCGCGTGCCGCTGAAGTGCTGAAACGAGATTCCCGACGCGCGGGTGACGTCGTTGAACGAGACTCTGGGGTAGTCCTTGGGGAGGGATCGCGCGAGATCCGCCGTCAGCCCCTCGACCTTCTCGCCCGGCCGGTACTGGGAACCAGGTCGGAACACCAGCCAGACCACGGCGGCGGCGACAACGAGAAACAGCAGCCCGAGCCCGGCCGTCAGCCGAAGCAGGCGCTTCCGTCGCGTCAACCTCGCGATTCTTTTATCCGCCTACTCCCCGGAGCGAGTCACGAGGATCGTCTTCTGATCCTCGGACATCACCGTCACCGGCGCCGTGAGGCCCGACTCCTTGCCGAAGAGAAAGTTGATGAGGAATTGGTCGGCCTTGCGGTACATCAACCTGGCCCTGACGTTGAGCTCGGTGACCTGACCTCGCGGAACACTTACGGCGACCGTGCGGCTGAGCGGAGAGATCGAGTCGGGCAGTGTCCGGGTTGACGGAGGTGCGCTGCTCTGCACGACCTGGCCGGGACAGATGAAGTTGAAGTCCGCCTGGTCCGAGAATCCAGGGAAGATCGACCGGCGGTAGCGGACGCCCACCATCTCCCACAGGTTGTGCTTGTCGATCAGGTGGCCGTACTGGTCCACCGGTTCGGCCTTGAGCATGAAGGTGCCAGGCGCGATAAAGTTTCCGGCATCGCGCTGGCCGGTCTGGAAGACCATGTTCCCGGCCTGGTCGGTAACGTCGACCTCGACCCACGCCTGAATGATGTCGAGCGGTCCGGTGGGGAAGTCGTGCCCCACTTTATTGTTGGTGAGAACGACATCGATCTTGATCGGGTCGCCGGGCCTGGCGTGGTCCGGCACCATCACCTCGATCGGCACGGCGGGACCTTTTCGCCACTTCTTGGCGATCTCCGGAATCTCGATTTGACCACGCAGCCACTTCTCGGTCAGGCGCGTTTGCTCGTCCGCGCCGGGCAGTTTGAGTGCCTGCGGCATGAACTGGTTGGCGGCAATGAACCGATGACTCCGGTGCTCGCCGTCGGACGGCGTCCGGTTGTAGTCGAGATCGTCGCCGTTCGCCGGATCGTACGACTTGTTGAGCGGCATGTGGCACTCGCGACACTCGACAGTCTTGGTGGGATCGTTGGGATGGTTCCAACGGCTCTTGCGCCAGGCGTCGAACTGGTTCTGCAGCTGCACCCAACCCACCCGATTGATTTCCTTGTCAATGAACTGCTTGTGGCAGGCAGCGCAGAACTCGGGACTCTTGAAGAGCTTGTGCTGCAGGCTCTCGACGTGGTAGCGGGGGTACGACCGGATGAGGAAGTCGCTCACCATCCGCTGGGGTTTCCCCTCTTCCAGTTCGAACAGGTAGCGTTTGGGCTGGGTGATGACGTAGGCGGCGTTTCCCTTGACGTCCGTTTCCTTGATCGCGTGGCAGGCGATGCAGGAGACGCCCTCCTTGTAGCCGACCTGGTTGGTGAGATTCTCAGCGAAGATGTTCTTGGTGCCGGAGAACAGAGAGATGGGGTCGTGGCACCCGCCGCAGTACCGCGTGGACTCGGGCCCGTTCTGCTGGCCCATCACCGTCTGCACTTTCTGGAACGCCGCGTCCATTGCCGAGTATCGATGGGCGCTCACCGACCATTCATCGTAGATCGCCTTGTGACAGCCGGACGTTCCGCACGATGCCGAACCGGCGAGCGACCGCGCGTCGTACGCGTTGCCGCTGCGCGTTCGAGCCAGACTCGGCGCGAAGGGGCGGTCGGCGCCGAAGACGTAGCTGTAGTCCGCGGGCAGCTTGTTCACCAGCTTCGTCGGTCGGTAGAGCGACGCGGCACCGGCGACGACGACGAACAGACCAACGGTGAGGAGCAAGGTTCTCGCGCCGCACCAGCGCGCGGCCGCGAGGAGTTGCGCACCTGCCGTCGTCTCACGATTCCGCGCGGCGCGCACCACCAGCGTCACGATGTGCGGCAGGGCGGCGGCGACGAGGGCGAACGTCGCGACCACGTGCGCGAGATCCCAGCCGCGACTGATCCGGGTGCCGGCGACGGCCTGAACCGTGAGCACCAGGCCCGACACCGCAGCGGCGATCGTCGCCGCCATCGTGAAGTAGCCGGTCAGCTTCACGTGCGAGAGACGGAGCGCGCGATAGGTGCGCCAGTGACGCAGCTGGTACCACGCGTACGGGAGGATGAACACGAGCCCGACGATAGTGTGGAGCAGCACCATCACCTGATTCGGCACGCTGAACGGCAGCAGGTAGATCGCGAGCCCCGTAAGCGTTTCGAAGAGCAGAAGGCCCGCCACGGTATACAGTAGGCGTTCCTGCCACTCTCGCGCTTGTGCGGTGGAGTTTTGGGGGGCGGTCATGACCGGGGCCAATATACGGGCGCACTCAGCCAGGCGCTGTCAGGGAAAAGGCTACAAGAATCCGGGGAAACACCTACAAGAATCCGAGGGAAAAGACTACAAGAATTCTCACTCCTCCCTCTTTCCTTGCACCGTTCCGCGTGGTTCCGGGGGAGCCACTTTAATTCATCGACCTGCGACGCGGCGTCAGCGGAACGATGTCCCCATCGGCGCCATGCCTCGGAGCGCAGGCAGCGCTGCCATGAGCTGATCGCGCGTCATCCCCAGCAGCTCGTGGCGCTCGATGAGCGGGTCGAGGTCCAGGGGATAGAGGTTGTGCCGCGCCGACTCGGCGAGCCCTGCGATGTTGCGCGGCGCAATGGCGTGTGCCACCCATTGGGTGAATTGACGACGATCGTCGTGACTTCCCGGATGCCCGTCACCTCGAGTGAGGCTCCGTAATCGGCGCCAGCTGGCGCTCGGCAACGGCTCGGCGACAGGGTCGCCAACGCCAAGAAATCCATTCCAGGCCACGGAATCGTCGGCGCGAACGCGCTGCCCAACTTCGGCGAACGAAACGATCGCGAAGTAGATCATCGCGTGCGCGGCGAACAGCTCGAAATGCGCCATGGCGTCGTACGCACCGGCGACCAGCGTGTCAATCTGGTCGGCTTCGCGGGCGAGCAGGTCGGCGTAGCGCATCAGCGCCTCCATATTCGGAACACCGCGGTTGCGCGGGCGCGATTCGAAGGCGAGCCCGAGCCGCTCGACCGCTCGAAGGCTCCACGCGATGCCGGTCGAGAACAGCGGATCGACAAACGCATACGTGTGCGGCAGCAACGCCCAACGCTCACCCGTCGCCCGTGTGAGACGATGCTGAATGCCCCCCCGAAACGACAGCGGCATTAGCGGCACCGCGTCCGCAAAGGCCGCCGCGATAGTGGGATATCGGCCGAGCATTGCGTCCCAGAGCTGCTGCGCTTGCGGCCGATCTCCGGTGTCCAGGCTCGCAAGGCCGCGCGGTGAGAGCGCAAATCCGGCGCTGCAGACGCCGTCATCGAATCGCAGACTGTACATCCAGCCTTCGTCCAGGATATGATGCACGGCCGCCCAGTCGTCGGGATACGGTCCCGGCGGCAGACCTGGGACCACCTCGGTCATCAGACGAACGTCGTTGAAATGGCTGAAGAGGAGTCCGGAGCGCGCCTTCGTGCGTTCGAGGCCCGACGGGATCTCGAGCTGTCGCGCGAGAAATCCGGCGGGTCCCGAGGCGTCAACGACGAAATCCGCGCGGAGGTCGAACGCTTCGCCGCTGCGCTTTCCGCTGAGACGCACACCATCGGCGCCGAAATCCGCGCGTGTCAACTCGACGCCGTCGCGGTAGTCAACTCCGGCGTCGATGGCGCGTCGCACGAAGTGATGGTCGACGTCCGAGCGCAACCAGTGCGTATCCGCCACGGCTTCGCTCGGGCTGGCCGCCACCAGCAGCCGCTCGGATCGGAGCCCGTCATTCTCGAACGGCCGTCCCGGATGATGCCGATAGAAAGTGAAGCCGCGTTTGAGTCCGCGCCGCAAGTCGGGGAGATGCTCCAGCCAGCGGCCGTGCGCCGCGAGATGGCAGCAATCGGGGAGCTGATAGCGCCGGCCAATCCGCTCGAGAGAAAGGTTGGCGAGCGGCGTGGTTGACTCGCCGATCGCGAAGCGTGGGTGCGTGCCGCGCTCGAGGAGCATGACCTCGTACCCCTGCACCGCCAGGACGCGGGCCAGCAGCGATCCCGCGAAGCCGCTGCCGATGATCGCGACCTCACACCGGCTCGTCATGCCCCGTCGCAGGCACCGCAGCTGGCTGGCGGCTGCGGGTCTCCGGTGATGTTCATTAGGCGCAGGCGTTCGATGCGCGTCGAGCGACACGCACGACACGCTGGCAGTCTGTCGACGTCCCAGAGATCGGCGGTGAATGCCGTTGCCCGGAATCCTGCTGCCACGCACCGATCGAGCGCTGCTTCGAGCTGTGACAGCCTTGGGGGTGTGAAGTGCCGCAGCGCTTCCAAACGCTCCATCTCGCCGTTACCGCCACGCACCGGAATAAGCGACACCACCGACGCGCCGCGCGCCGCCGCGTACTGCGCCGTGCGCACCGTCCACTCGACAGACTCGTCGTCGGGTACATACGGCGCGCCAAGAAGCACGAAGACGCGGAGATCGATGCCGTTGTCGGCGAGAAAACGAGCGGCGCCATCGAACCGTGAGAGCTCCAGCCGCTTGTTGAGTTGCGCGCGCGCGATGGGGTGGATGGTCTCGAGCCCCATTGCAATCTCGAGCCGACCCGCAATCTGCCGCGCAAACTCGACCGTCACATTGCCGATCGTGTTCGCGTGTGATTCGACGGTGACGCCCGAGAACGGCGCACACAAGCCGGCGATTTCCGGAACATCATCGATCGGCACCGCACGCCGGTCGAAGAAATTGCCGGCATTGTACAGCTTGACCCGATCGGGTGGCGGACCGTCCAGTGAGCGCAGCGAGCTGGCGATCTGAGTCGGCAATGCGCCACGCGGTGTGGCCCCATCTGTCGTCCATCGCCACAGATCGCAGAAAGAGCAGGTAAAGGGACACTCGCTGCCCGCAAGAAAAATCGTGAACGCTCGCTCCACTGCGCCATTGGGCCTGCGCTCCCGCTCGAGGAGTGTTCCATGCGCGCTCCAGGGATCGGTCTTCGGCTTGGGCCCGCGAAGACTTCGGATCCTCTGGTCGGCTACCGATGCCCTCACGCGACCGTAGCGTGGAGCGTCTGGAAATGGCGGCGATACCGGGCTTCGTTCTCCGAGAACAGTCGCGAGACCGCGCTCGCGGACAGCGATCCGTGTTGGAATCGGCGCTTCGGGAACACCGGCATCTCGATGCCCAGCACGGCGGCAACGCCGCGCGCGACGATTTCCCCTTTCAAGGCGTACAGGCGCTCGGTCGAGCCTTCCGTCAGTTCCGCGAATGGAATCGCCTCGGCGACGGCGATGACCGAGGGACGCGTATAGGGGCTGAACGCCGCGAATCCGTGCTCTCGCGCGCATGCGTAGCCGCGCACGCACGCGCGACTGTACCCGCCGGAATAGGTGAGCGAGTGCTTGATGGAATCGACTCCCCACCCTTCCTGATACAGCATCCGATTGTTGACGACGCTTCTGATGGTCAGCTCGTTGTTCTCCTCGATGGGGTAGTCCTTGAGGTTCTCATCACCGCCGTCGCCGTCCACGAGCAGTCGCCACTCCGGATAGCGTCGGCGAATCCCGGCGAGAAGCGCCAGGTTCACCGCCGCGCATTCCACGTCCAGGGGCTTGTAGTCCTCGATGACGGCGATTGCGCGCAGCGGATCGACCTCGCTCGACGGCAAATCGATGGTCTCGCCGAGTATTTCGAGCTTCGTGCGCTCGAGGAACTCACGCGCCTGTCGCGCGTCGTCCCCTGCGCCGTCGATCGACAGCGTGAAGGCTTTGAGCCGGGCCGGTGACAGTCCTTCGTTTAGCAGCAGCTTGTATAGGCACAGGAGAACGGCGCCGCTGTCGATTCCTCCGGAGAACGGCACCCCAATGGGCACCGAGCGATCTTGCACGGCGAGCCAGCGGCGCAGCTCCGTATACACTGCCTCCAGGTAGTAGCGGCCTATGACGTCGAGGTCCTTCGGCAGGACGTTGCGTGGTGGATCGAAGAAGCGCGTGTGGATCGGATTCGGATCCGGGCACCCTACGAGCTGCAGTGTCGTCACATGGTGCGCCGGCACCATGCGCGTGTAGCTCGGGTGGAACTGACCGGCCCAGCCGCGGCGCGCGATCTCTGCCGCGATCTCGTCGATGCGTTCCGCGACGATGAGCATCGGCCCGTCCGTGTCTTTCGCGAGGAAGTATCGCATCGGCCGGTCAAGGCTGCGCGCCAGCATGACGCGCTCCCCGTCCCGCGCAACGAGCGCGAACGAGCCGTCAATCTTGAGGACCGCGTCCGGGTCGGAAGCGACGAGTCGCTGCTCCGCCTCCGTCTCGGTCATGGACCAGAGACGCTGCGAGCAGGTCGGAATGAGATTGATGATCCGGGCGATTGGGTATGTCATGACGCTATCAGCTCCGCGTTGTGGATATGCTGGAGCCTACGCCGAAGAACTCGCAGTCTCAAGTACCTCCGAATTGCCGACGGCCGCGGACGTCGCGGCCGCAACGACATCTTCGCGGTAATTGTCGGCCTGCTGGTAGATCATTCATGGGCCTGGGTAGAGTTGAACTACCGACCTCACGCTCATCAGGCGACCGGAGGGGAGTAAGAAGTCCGGCAAGAAAGCGCCGCTCCGCTTGGAGCGCCTTCGCGTCAGGGCATCCCTCACCTCATTTCCTCCCTTCGCCTACAGCGGCAACCGAACCGACAAGGCAGGATACTCAATCGATTCGCCAAGACGCCGGACACACACCGCTCAGCGCGCGCGAGTGTCCACTTTTCCTCTTACCAGCGAGAGACCGATGGCCACCGCTGCCGCACCGTCGCGACAAACCCGACCGCTCTTCGCGGATCGCGTCGCGATGCTCGACACCGAGAACGCGTTCAAGGTCGGTCCATACATAAAGGAGGTCGAGGACGCCGGCCACCAGGTGGTGCGGTGCAACATCGGAGAGCCCGACTTCCCCCTGCCCCGCCACATCGCCGAAGAGGTCAAGCGGCAGATTGACAACGACCTCACCCACTACAACGATCCGCAGGGAATTCTTCCGCTTCGCGAGGCCATCGCACACACCATGGGCGAAGCCCGAGGGATTCACATAACGCCGGACCGCGTCGTCGTCTTCCCCGGCGCAAAGCCGCCCATCGGATTCACACAGCAGACCTACTGCAACGCCGGCGACGAGATCATCTACCCGAGCCCGGGGTTCCCCATCTACGAATCCTTCGTTCGATACATCGGCGCATCCGCGGTCCCGCTCCATCTGGAGGAGAGCTCGGGTTTCAGCTTCGACGGCAGCGACCTCAGGCGTCTCATCACCGACCGCACGAAGCTCGTCTACATCAACTTCCCCTCGAATCCCACCGGCGGAGTCGCGACGCGCGATCAGCTCAACGAGATCGCTCAGGTTGTTCTCGCCAACACCGCGCCAGAGGTGCGCGTGTACTCGGACGAGGTGTACGAGAGAATCCTTTTCGACGGAGAGAAGCACGCTTCGATCGCATCGGTTCCGGGAATGGAAGAGCGGACGGTACTCGTGTCGGGAGTCTCCAAGTCGTACTCCTGGACAGGCGGGCGGATCGGGTGGGCAGTGTTCCCGACGGAGGCGGAGGCAGCGGTATTCAAGAATCTGAACATCAACTACTTCTCCTGCGTTCCCGGATACAACCAGATGGGCGCCAAGGTCGCTCTCGAATCACCGGAGAGCGAGATCTCCATCGCCACCATGGTGGATGCATTCTCGAAGCGGCGCGACTTCGTCGTGGATGCGCTGAATTCAATAGACGGCGTACGCTGCCAGAAGCCGAAAGGCGCGTTCTACGTTTTCCCGAACATCGCCGGCGTCTGCGAGAGCCTCGGCGCAATCGAGGCGCATGCATCGCTCCCCTCACCGGTGCGCGACTTCACCACACCTTCGACGCTCTTTCAGCTCTTCCTTCTCTTCAGGCATCACGTGGCTACGCTGGACCGAAAATCGTTCGGACGAATCGGCAGCGAGGGCAAGCACTATCTGCGGCTTTCGATTGCGACTTCGCTCGAGCAGCTCAAGTTGGGAATGCAACGCCTGGAGCGGGCGAGCCGTGACGCCGATGGCTTCCGGGCATTCGTGCAGGAAGGACGACACCTGTACTAGCCGCCACAGCGACAGGAGCCGCAGTGACAATCGCACTGGAACAGACACTCGACAGGGTTACCTCGCCGGCTTCTCCGTTCGGAGCGCACCGCGGTCAATGGATCGACATCGGCGAAGAAACGTCGTCGCCGCTTAGCGCCCAGGAGGTCGAGGCGTTCGAGACGCTCGACATGATCTACAGATCGCTCTGCGCGATGATGTACAACTACGTCCCCATGTCCGGCCATCCGGGCGGATCGATATCGTCGGGCCGGTTCGTATCGGCGCTGCTCTTCGACGCCATGGATTACGACTTTTCCGATCCACTCAGCGAGAAGGCGGACATCATATCGTACGCCGCCGGCCACAAGGCGCTCGGCCTCTACTCGATGTGGGCGCTCAGAAATGAGATCGTCCGGATCGGCGCCCCGTCGTTGCTTCCCGCCGACATCAGTCTGCAGCTTCGCCTGGAGGATCTGCTCGGCTTCCGGAGAAATCCCGCTGGGCCCGCGCCGCTCGCGCGCGCCCTGGAATCGAAGGCGCTCGATGGCCACCCGACTCCGGCGACTCCCTTCGTGCGACTTGCGACGGGAGCGTCGGGAGTGGGGCTCGCGTCGTCCATCGGCCTCGCATTCGCTGCCGCCGACTGTTACCCGGACGATACGCCTCGCGTGCACATCGTAGAGGGAGAAGGTGGGCTGACTCCCGGCCGTGTCGCTGAAGCCCTCGCGGCGGCGGGAACCGCTTCGCTCGGGAACATCATCGTCCATCTCGACTGGAACCAGGCGTCCATAGACTCGGAGCATGTCACGCGCGAAGGCGTGACTCCGGGCGACTACGTGCAGTGGACACCGTGCGAACTGTTCTATCTCAATGACTGGAACGTCATCTACGTCCCCGACGGAACGAGCTTCCAGCAGATCGTGGCCGCGCAGCGGCGCGCGCTCAGTCTCGGGAACGGGCAGCCGACCGCCATCGTCTACCGCACTACCAAGGGATGGCGCTACGGAATCGAAGGTCGCGCATCACATGGCGCCGGCCACAAGCTTTGCGCCGAGGGATTCTACGAGGCGATGGCACCGCTCGTCGCCGAGAGTCCGGTGGGCCTGCCTGTATGCGACCCCGCGAATCCGCGCTGCGGGGGAGGATCGAGCTCCGAAGTCGTCGAGAGATGCTTCTGGGAAGCGCTCTCCGTGGTCAGGGTGGTCCTGCAATCGAACCGTCAGCTCGTCGCGCGGATAGCAGAGCGGGTGACGGCGGCCCGCGAGCGTCTAGACGAGCGCAATCGTCGCCTCGCGAAAGAGTCGCCTGACGTGCGGCGCATCTTCTCGCTCGCGAAGTCCACATCGACGCCACCGTCGCTCGAGCTTTCTCCCGGCGCATCAACCACATTGCGCGGGCAGCTCGGCAAGGTGCTCGGATATCTCAACAGGGAAAGTGGCGGCGCCCTTTTCATCTCGGCCGCCGACCTTCTTGGATCGACGAGCCTCAACGAGGCGGCGGCGGGATTCGCACCGGGTTACTTCAACACCCGCTCGAATCCTGACTCGCGCACTCTGTCAATCGGCGGAATCTGCGAGGACGCCATGAGCGGCGTTCTCTCCGGCATCTCCACGTTCGGGCATCACATCGGAGTCGGCTCGTCGTACGCGGCGTTCATCGCGCCGCTCGGACACATCGCCGCCCGCCTGCACGCGATAGGAAATCAGGCGCGGCAGGCACTCGACCCTGGTCCGTATCGTCCATTCATTCTCGTGTGTGCTCACGCCGGCCTGAAGACCGGCGAGGACGGACCCACGCATGCGGATCCCCAGCCGTTGCAGCTTCTCCAGGAGAATTTCCCCAGGGGTACGATGATCACCCTCACACCGTGGGATTCGCAGGAGATATGGCCTCTCCTGGCGGCTGCTCTGCGCAGCTCACCCGCGATCATCGCCCCCTTCGTCAGCCGGCCGTCGGAAAAAGTGCCCGACAGGAAGGCGCTCGGCCTCGCACCGGCGTCGGATTCGGCCAGAGGAGTGTACAAGCTGCGAAGCGCGAACGGTCGCAGCGAAGGATCGGTTGTGCTCCAGGAATCGGGAGTCGCGTATGCGTTCGTGGAGCAGACGCTGCCGCTTCTCGCGACGAAGGGAATAGATCTGGACGTCTATTATGTGGCGAGCGCTGAGCTCTTCGACCTGCTGTCACCGGTGGAGCGAGACGAGATTTTTCCGGAAAGCGTCGCCATGCACGCGATGGGACTGACCGGGTTCACGCTTCCCACGATGTATCGCTGGATTCGTTCCGACCTCGGCAGGTCGGTGACGCTGCATCCGTTCTCACACGGGCGTTACCCGGGGAGTGGACCTGGCGCGCGCGTCATAGCCGAAGTAGGTCTCGATGGTGATGGACAACTGGCCGCTATTGTCAGATACGTTGAAGCGCGCGCGGAGCGCAACCGGAGTACGCAAGAGCTGAGGCGCTGAAGCTGAAAGCACGCACCTTCATTTCGACGCGGTCTACGATCGAAAGAAGAGCCAGGGCTTCGTCGTCTTCGGCATCTTCCGGCTTATGTCACCTCATCGGGGCCAAAAAAATGATTGAAGGCTCGGACTCCTACTGTCAGAAGCGAACGGTCGCGCTGCCCTTCGAGCAGGCAATCGCCAGAACCCGGGAAGCGTTATCGGTCGAAGGCTTCGGAATTCTTTCCGAGATCGATGTGAGGGAAACGCTGAAGAAAAAGTTGCAGGTGGATTTCCGCCCCTACACGATACTCGGCGCCTGCAATCCCCCACTCGCGTACAGGGCATTGACAGCGGAGCGCGATATTGGCGTCCTGCTACCATGCAATGTTGTGGTCTATGAGGGTGACGATCCAGGCGAGTCCGTGATCGCGGCGGTGGATCCGGAAGTCTCGCTTGGTAGAGTGGGTAACACCGAATTGGCGCCACTGGCGCAGGAAGTCAAACAGCGCCTCGGGCGGGTGCTCGACGCGGTCGGCGCTAATCGTCCGCCAAGAAAAGTCGGGTGACAGTACACACAATTTCTTGACGAAGGGGGTTCAAATCATGGCATTCCAGACTTCAGGGTTTGCGCGCTTCATGGCGTCCGCAGCCGGGCGCTGGCTCCGTATTATCGCGGGAGCTGCACTCATCTTCTGGGGATGGTCGATGCACTCACGCACCGGAATGATCGTCATGGTGGTCGGGCTCGTCCCGATTGCCGCCGGCGTCTTCGACTTCTGCCTTATCGCGCCTATCCTGCGCGCACCTTTTTGGGGCCGCCAAATCCGGGCCAAGGATGATGCTGCGAGTTAGGATCGCACTGGGGCCCTCCTTCGGAGCACTCGTCGGCCGTGCCTGACAGAGTGGGTTTGACGTGTGACAGGGCAAGAAAGGTCCATCCCTTTCGGAAAGGAGCCCAATGAAAAGAATCTCGATTACGATCAGGGCGTCCGCGGTGCTCTTGCTCGCACGCCTCCACGCGGCGGGTCGCTAGTTTGTCACTGCCGTTGTCACTGAACCCCCGCCGTAGTGCCAACGAAAAACCCTGTCGGCGTGCGATGAGCGCCTTGCATTAGCGCGACCGGGTGGTAGTGACGATCGTCGCGCCGTTCATAGCGCTACTCATGGCGCAGTGCCTCGATCGGATCGAGCCGTGCTGCCTTCCGCGCGGGGAAGAAGCCGAAAATCACCCCGACTGCTCCCGAGAACCCGAAGGCGAGGGCCACGATCGTCGGGTTGAAGACGAATGGGACGTTGAGCAGCGGGACGGCGAAGTAGGAGCCGGCCAACCCGATCACTATGCCGATCAGGCCGCCGCAGAGCGACAGTACAACCGCCTCGACGAGGAACTGCGCCAGCACGTCGCGTTCGAGCGCGCCGATCGCCAGCCGGATGCCGATCTCGCGCGTGCGCTCGGTGACCGACACGAGCATGATGTTCATGATGCCGATGCCGCCGACGAGAAGGCTCACCGCGGCGAGCGCGCTCAGGAACGCGGTCAGCACCCGAGTCGTTGACTGTACCGTGTTCGCGATCTCGGCGATGTCGAGTATCCGGAAGTCGTCTTCCTTGCCGTGCACGATCCGCCGGCGCTCACGTAGCAGCGCCATGATGTCGGCGCGCACGCGCGCGTTCATCGCGCTTGACTGCACAGACACCTGGATGACCGTGACGTCCTCGTTGCCGCTGATGCGGCGCTGCACGGTGCGGAGCGGGAGAATCACTACATCGTCCTGGTCGTTGCCGCCCATCGCCTGTCCCTTGGCAGTGAGCACGCCGACGATTTCGCACGGCATGTTGCGCACGCGAAGGGACGCGCCGAGCGGATCTTGCCCAGCGAACAGCTTGTTGCGCACCGTGGTCCCGATCACGCACACCGCCCGGCCACCGCGGATCTCGGCGTCGGTGAACTCACGTCCCGCGGCCATCGGCCATTGCCGTACGACGAAATAGTCGTTGTCAGTACCGGTGATGGTCGTCGGCCAGTTGAGGTTGCCGTACACGACTTGCGCGCGAGCGCTCGCCATGGGCGCGACGGCGTTGATGCCGCCAATGTTCTGCGTGATGGCGGTGACGTCGCGCGTCGTGAACGCCGGTCCGGCGACAGTGGCGCCACCGGGCCCACGCCCCGTCTGCGCACCGGGAGTCAGAATCAGAACATTGCTGCCCAGACTCCGAATGCTTTCGGTGACGCGTACCGTCGTGCCGTTGCCGAGCGTGACCATCGCGATCACGGCGGCCACGCCGATCACGATGCCAAGAATCGTGAGCGTTGAGCGCATGACATTGCGGCGGATGGCGCGGAGCGCGAGCGCAAAGGCTTCCCGGATCATCGCGTCGCCTGTCGAGCCGCGGACAGCCGCGTGGCTCCATGTGTCGGCTCATCGGCCATGACGAGCCCGTCGTAGAATCGCACTTGACGCCTAGTGTACGCCGCCATGTCGGGCTCGTGGGTGACCATGGCGATCGTGATCCCGCGCGTTTCATTGAGCTGAACAAGCAACTCCATGATCTCGCGGCTGAGCTTCGAGTCGAGATTGCCGGTAGGCTCATCGGCGAGGAGCAGCGTCGGTTGGCTCACGATCGCCCGTGCGATGGCCACGCGCTGCTGCTGCCCACCGGAGAGCTCCGCCGGCGTATGGTGTCCGCGCGATTCGAGGCCCACCGCGGCCAGCGCCTCTCGCACCCGATCACGCCGCTCGGCGACTGGCAACCCGCGATAGATCAACGGCACCTCGACGTTCTCGAACGCGGTCGTCCGGCTGAGCAAGTTATAACCCTGAAACACGAAACCCAGATAGTTACGGCGGAGCAGCGCGCGCTGATTGCGCGTGAGCGTCGTCACTTCCACGCCGCGAAAGCGGTACGAACCCGATGTCGGCGTATCGAGGCAGCCCAGGATGTTCATGCACGTGGACTTCCCGGAGCCGCTCGGGCCCATGATCGCGATGAACTCCCCGTCGTCGATGCGGACGTCGATCCCGCCCAACGCGACAACGGCGGTGTCGCCATGACCGTAGACCTTGGTCACGCCGGTGAGCTCGCCTACCGGCTGTGCGCCTGCCGCCGCAGCGGCTGTCTCACTATCTCGCACCGGGGCTCGGGAGCGGTCCGGGCGACCGGCGATTCGCCGAGGAATCGGCGGAGGTCGTGGTCGCCGTGCCCTGTTCGACGACGCCGATGATGAGCGGAAGGCCGGACGTGAGGCTGCCACCGGTGACTTCCGTCCATTGCCCATCAGTCAGTCCCGTCGTCAGTGCGATCGCCACCGGTGTGCCCTGGCGAAGCGTCCACACCTGGTGCGCATTGCCGGATCGGCGCGTGGCTGAAACACCAGACCCGGCCAGCGCCGAGGAATCTCTCGCTGGCGTGAACCGAAGTGCCGCGTTCGGCACCGACAGCGCATTGTGCACCTGCGCCGTCTTGATCACCGCCGTTGCAGTCATCCCGGGACGCAGCACGAGATCGGGATTCGCCACGTCGAGAATCGCCTGATATGTCACGACGCCTTCCACGGTCTTCGCCGCGTTGCGCACCGAGCGCACCTTGGCTGCGAACGTGCGGTCGGGATAGGCATCGACAGTGAAGTCGCCCTCCTGGCCCGCGTGGACCTGGCCGACGTCCGCTTCATCGATATTGAGCGCCAGTGTCATCTGCTTGAGATCAGAGGCGAGCACGAACAGCACCGGTGTCTGAAACGATGCCGCCACCGTGCGCCCCGGCTCCACCTGCCGCTGCAGCACGACGCCGCTGATCGGCGAGCGAATGGTCGCCTTCTCGAGCACCGTGCGCTGCGCCTGGAGTGCCGCCGTCGATGCGGCGATCTGCGCCCGCGCGCTGGCATCGGCGCCGAGCGCACGGGTGAGCGTGGCTCGGGCGCTCTCGACCTCCTGCGGCGAGATCATCCTACTCGCGAAGAGCGACTCCGCACGAACCGTTTGCGCCCTTGTTTCGACGAGCGTCGCCGCCGTCTGCTGCGCCGTGGCTTCCGCCGCTTGGAGCGCCGCCTCGCCCTGCCTGATCTGTGCCCGCAACTGATCGGTGTTCACAATCGCCAGTGTCTGGCCCTTGCGCACGTGGTCGTTGTAGTCGGCCGCGACGACATCGACGACGCCGGACACCTCGGTGCCGACAGCGACGGTGTCGAGCGCGGCCAGCGTGCCGGTGGCCGTCACCGTAGCGGCGAGATCGCCGCGTCGCGCGGCCACGGTCTGATAGCGCACGGGTGCCTGCGCCTGACGCGACATGAAGTAGAGCACCGCGCCGGCGATTGCGACTATCGGAATCCCCCAGCGGAGCAGCCGGCGTCCGAGCGTCGCACCGCGGTTCGCCCCGCCTGCCAGGCCGAGTGTTGCGGCAACATCGTTGTGCGCCACTCCGTCGGGCGACATTGGTTGTGGAGCCGCAGCCATCCGACGGCCGTTCGCGGGTTTTTTGTCGGCGCCGTTGCTCCGTGGGGCTCGTTCGGGGGGTAAGACGGGAGTTGAACTTTCTGGCATTCTTATCTCCTCATCTCGAATGGGCAGCGTGACGTGCGATCAGGACGGCCAGCGCGATGCCCATGAGTGCCAATGATGAGCGTACACCTGGTGCGCTGGTGCCACGACGATCGGAATCTCAGCGCGGCCTTCGTCGTCGCGCTCGCGCAGCATCCGGAGGCGTAGCGAGAGCTGCGACAGCACATCGTTTCCGAAGACGTCGGCGAACAGGCGCCTTAGACGGATGGGCCCACAGGCGCTGTCGCGCGAAGAGGTGAGGGCTGCTGTACGTCTCATGTGACACGCACCGGGGTTAGAGTGTGCTCGACTACTTCAAACCAGCATTTAATGGAAGGTCGGCTGCGCCAGACGGTTACACAATCGGGCGAAGGGCGGCGCGCCGTAGGCGGAAGCCCGACACGAGACGTGAGGATTTCCCTGCATTTTACCGCGGTGAACGGTGCCTCGAGCGTTCACCCAACGGACCAAATCTGGCCAGGAACACCTCGGAGCGTTCATTTCATGATTGTCGTTATTACAGAATGATCCCTTATTTATGCTTTGGCATCAGTTAGAGGCGGTCATGAACGTGATCCGTACCGGCATCGCACTCAAACGGTCGAACAGCTTTCGCTCAGCCCGAATCGGCCACCAGTCATAAAGAAAAATCTCGAGCGGGCGCCACATCGCTACCCAGCCACCAATCACCATGCTCTCGCGAATGAGTGCGCCGATTTGAGTCCCGCTCAGGGCGCGGTCCACCAAGCCGGCGAGGATCACGGCCACGGCGAGGAAGATGACGCCAATCAGAAGGCTGGTGCGCCCCACCCGAAAAAGCTGGCTTAGCCTTCGCCTCGCACTTAGCGATCGCTGACTGAAGAACTCGTGGATTGCGGCGCGAACCGTTGCCACATCATCGGAGACACCGGGGCGGTCAACGTACACCTGCAGCGCAAGCTGCGCGTCACGCCGCGCAGACCGGGCCCAGCTCACAATGAATTCTTCGGCCTTCGCTTCGAGGTCCTTCTCGCGCAAAGGAGAGGGATCGATCGGATTGAACAGGAACTTCAATTCGGGGACATGTATCTCGATGAGCTCGCAGTTCTGAGGGATCTCGTCACCAACCGTCCGCTCGTTTGCCATTGCCGGTTATCAATTGTTGCAGAGGTTGTTCGGGCACAAACTTCAAAGCCGTGCCCTAGCTCGCGATCGGCGCGTTCGCCTTCGTCTATAACCTATGGCGCACATTAAACGCCGCGGACGCCCGACATCCTCTGACCAATGCGACCGGACGGTCCGCCCGCACGTTGACCGCCCTCGCTAGGTAATTCAATCGCGCACTTCTTTCACATTCGCTGTCGGCGCGGCGAGCGTGAGCAGAAACAATGCGCCTCGCGGCGAGCTGATCGCGTGCCGCACGCGTCGATCGAGCGCGATGAGGGCCCCAATGCGGTGCGCTCGAGTTTCGCCGCCGGCGTTGAGCTCGAGCTCGCCGTCCAGGACGTGAATCGTGACCGGGCCGTCCGCCTCGTGCTCGCGGATGACGCCGCCTGGCCCGAGCCCCACGAGCGTCAGCCGCAGCGGCCCCTCTTTCACGAGCGTTCGCGCGATTCTCGCGTGGCCCGAGGCCAGCTCGCCGCGTACGAGCTGCATTTCCTCGCCGAGATCTAACGCGAGAACGTCGCCGGCCAGCGATCGGTGCACCGGGCTCATGCGCTCCTCCATATTTTTTGATGACAAGGATCCTGCTCCGGCGCGGCGTTACTTGTTGACGACATGCGCCGCGGCACGCAATGTCATGCCGTCCGATACAACATGCACACCCGCACGAGCCACACCAAGCGCCGACGCGGTAGTTGCGGTTGAGCAAACTACTGCACTCAGCACGTATCGACAGCAGACCGAATTTGGTTCTCGAACGCGCCTGCACGATCTGGTCGTGCAGGCGCTGTGGTTACGTCGTCTTCGCGATGACCGACTTAGTGGTGGTGATCCGCCCCGATCGCTACCGTGTAAGGCGCCCCGGGAGCGCATTTCAACGCCGCATTAGTGGATGAGAACACTCCTCGCGGGTGAAGGCGAAATCACTGGCGGTGGTCGGCGACGTGGCGACGGCGCTCGTTACGCGCTGAGACGACGGGAGGCGCAATGGGTGGGGCTGCTAGGGAGCGGGAGGTAGCTCGAGCGCCAGAGTGAAAACCGAGCCTTTCCCGACCTCGCTCTCCGCCGTCAGCTCGCCACCCATCGCCCGCGCCAGCTCTCGACTGATCGCGAGCCCCAGGCCCACACCGTGCTGACTGCCTGGGTTCGCGCTTCGATCGAGCTGCACGAAGGGATCGAAAACGGACTCGAGCTTGGCCGGCGGAATTCCTCGACCGGTGTCGGCAACCTTGATTCTCGCGCGACCGTCACTGGACTCGCAGGAAAGCGTTATCGAGCCACCGGGATCCGTAAACTTGAGCGCGTTGGTGAGCAGGTTCAGTATCACCTGCTGGATCTTCTCGGAATCGCCGACCGCCATGCATGCCGCATCGATTGCCACACACCGGAAGGTAATGTTTCGCGCCTTCACCTGCGGCTCGACGAGCATGTGCGATGTCTCGAGGATCGTGCCGAGCCGCACAGGCTCGCGCTTGATGTCCACGGAGCCGGCGTCGACCTTCGCAAAGTTCAGCACATCGTTGATCAGGCCGAGCAGAAATTTTCCGCTTTTTTTTATTCGCCCGAGATATTCGCGCTGGGCCTCGGTCACCACACCACCGATCTCCATCTCCATGAGCTCCGTGTATCCGTTGATGGCGTTGAGCGGAGTCCTGAGCTCGTGGCTCATCACGGCGAGGAACTCCGTCTTCGCGTGGTTGGCTTTCTCCGCTTCAGCCTGCGATTGCGCCAGTTCACGGTTCGCGCGCTGGAGCTCGTCCGTCTGCATCTCGAGCTCGGAGCTGCTCTCCTGGAGCGCCTCCTGGGAGAGCTCCATCTCCATCGCCTGCTGGTTAAGGATCTCGTTCGCAACCCCGAGCTCCTGCACTACCCGTTCGAGCCGCGCCGCCTGCTCCTCCAGCTCGGCGGTCTTCCCCATGAGCTGCGTGTGCATTCGCGCGTTGTCGATGGCAATCGCCGCCTTCCGGCTGAGGTCCATCGCGAGCTCCACGTCGCTCTCGTCGTAGTGCCGGCCCGATTCGGCCATCACTATCGTCAGTGTCCCGAGCTTCGCCTCCCTCGCGATGAGAGGAACGGTGATGAACGAGCTGAGTCCCAAAGCCCGGATGAGGGCCGCGTGTACCGGATCGCGTGCACCGGCGTCGATCATCTCATCGGTGATCTCACGGAAAAGCACTGGCTTTCCGCTCGCCAGAACGTTCCACCGGCTTGTCGGCAACTCCGGGTCTTCCGGATACCGCTCTTCCAGCTCCTTCGCCAGCTCGATCTTTTTAGGATCGGAGTGAACGACCGCGAGCCGGTTGAACCTGCCATCCTCCTCGAGGATGTCGACTGCGCACCAGTCGCCGAGTGTCGGCACCACGAATTTCGCGAGCTGCACCAGTCGCGACTTGTAGTCCATGGACTCGTACAATCCCAGCGTCGCCCGCCCGAGGAATCCGACGCGCCGGCTGGCCTCTTCCGCCGCCGCGAGGGTCGTGCGCTCCGCTTCAAGAGCGATGTGCTCGGTGACGTCCTGTCCGGTGCCGACCATCCGCACCGGCTTGCCATCCCGGTCGTATATCGTCCGCCCGCGCGCGTGCAGCGTGCGCACCGATCCATCCCGCCTGATCAGGCGGTGGTAGTAATCGAAGGGCTTTCGCGAAAGAATTGCGTCCTGCACCGTCTGCTTCATCATCTCGCGGTCGTCGGGATGCGTTCGCTCGGTGTAATTCTCGAATGAGGGGATGAACGAGTGCGGATCCTCGCCGAAATTCCTGAAAGTCTGGGCGGTCCAGGTGAGGCGGCCGGTGGCTATGTCCCACTCCCAGCTCCCGACCAGAGCCAGTTCCTGGGTTTCGGCAAAAATCTGTTCCGCCTTGGTGAGCGCATCGCGCAAGCTCCTTTCAGAAGAAGGAGCATCGCCAGGAGTGCCAGCCAGTGTGTTGGATCCTTCGGTCGTGACGAGTGACAGTGTTGGGAGGCTCGCGCGGTTGATGAAGTAACATGCTTGCTCGCACTTTGGTTGCACAAGGAGTCCCGCAGTCAGCGCTCCTGAAGCCTAGCTCAAGCTCACCGAACATTCGGTTGGGTGAACAGCTCACGCCCATCAAGCGTGAGCAGCAACAACTCTAGACACAGGATGCGCGAGAGCTGGATTCTCGGCAAACGCTATCGGCGGGTCGCGGCGGCGGCCAGTGGGGCGTACGCAGGCTAACACCTTTCGACGTTTTTCGAGCGCGACTCGTTTGTCATCGCTTGGTGCACTTTCCAAATCACTCCCAGCGGAAGACCTTAGTCGAGAGGGCGGTGTAACCAGCGAACAGCACGAGCAGCGCCGCGACGTTCACCCAGTGCGCGCCCCAGCCCGATCCGTCCCACACGCCCTCGAGGAGCGCCACGGCGTGTGTGGTCGGGAGCAGGTACGCGAGCGCCTCGAGCACGCGAGGAAGCCGCGACACTGGAAAGAACAGACCCGACAAGGCCAGCATGGGGTAGAGCACGGCCGCGCCGATCGGCTGGGCGAATCGCGCCGTCGGCACGAGGCTGGCGAGCACGAAGCCGAGCGAGAGGATGCTGAACGTGCTGAGGAGTACGGCCACGGTAAAGCTGAACACGTTCACCCGCATCACACCCGGAAAAAGCCGCCGGCCGGCGAGCATGAGCAGCGCCAGGCTGATCACCGTGAAGACGAGCTTCACTGCGACCTGCGCACCCATGATCGTCACTGGCGAAAGCGGCGTGGCGCGGAGGCGTTTGAGGATGCCTCCTTCCCTGTAGATGGAAATGATCGACACGAGCGATTGCACCGCGCTGATTGCGATCAGCACCGCCGCGAGGATGGCCACGTTGAAGGGGATGTCGACTTCCGGCGCGGCCACCGGTTTACCGGCGCCGAACGCGCGCCCCAATGCGATGAACACAACCAGCGGCATCACGAGCGCCCCGACGAACCCCATGGGTTCGCGGACAAAGATCTTGGTCTCGAGCCAAGTGAGCTTCCAGAATCCCCGCAGGAACCGAGATTGCATTCAGTCCCTTATCCCGTGGCCGGTTAGCTTCAGAAAGACATCCTCGAGCGTCGGGATCTCGGTACGGAAGCCGCGCACGCGAATGCCCTCGCGCGCTATGATGTTGATCACATCGGTCACGAAGTCGTCGCCCGCCCCGCGAATCGTATACATCGCCGCGCTCCCCTCGGCCCGCTCGACGGCGCCCAGCCCCTGAAGCCGCTCAGCGACATTGGCATCATCGCTCGTGAACACCACCGTCCGTTCGGGGCAGTGCTTCCGTACCAGCTCCTCGGGCGTGCCTATCTCGATCAGATGTCCGTGCTCGATAATGGCCACGCGATCGCAGAGTCGTTCGGCCTCTTCCATCAGGTGCGTCGTGAGAAACACCGTCGTGCCCCGGTCCCTGATATCGGTCACCAAGCCCCAGATCGCGCGACGCGCTTGCGGGTCGAGCCCAGTGGTGAGCTCGTCGAGGAACACCACCTCGGGTTCGTGAATGAGCGCCAGCGCGATGAATAGCCGCTGCTTCTGGCCGCCCGAGAGCGTCATGAACCAGGCGTTGCGCTTGGATTCGAGCCCAAGCCGGGCGAGGAGCGCGTCGGTATCTACCACGCGGGTGTAGAGCGACCGCCACAGGTCCACCGCCTCCCAGACCTTGATCCGCTTCTGGAGGTGCGCCTCCTGGTGCTGCACACCGATCCGCTGCCGGAGCGCGTTGGCATCGCGCCTTGGATCCAGGCCGAGCACCGAAATCGTTCCCTTGTCGGGAACGCGGTTGCCCTCCACGCACTCCATCGTGGTCGTCTTACCGGCGCCGTTCGGACCTATCAGTCCGAAGATCTCACCCTCGAACACTTCGAGCGAGACGTCGTCAACGGCCACGGTGCGGCCGTATCGCTTGCCCAGGTTGGAGACGGCGATGACAGGGATCACGACGAATGTTACCAGCAGCGTTGACGGCGGCACAGGCTTCGCGGGCACCTTTACGCCACACAGAAAATCCCGCACCGGCGGCAAGCCAATGGGGGACTATTAATTGAAGTTTATGGGTCTGGGTACAATTGAACCTCGGACCTCACGCTTATCAGGCGACCGAGGGGGAGTAAGAAGTCCGGCAAGAAATCGTTAAATCGTTGACGGACAGCGTGATCTGTCGTTGTTCGACCTTCGGGATGCCGGATAATGTCGGTGTTAATCGACAGCGGAATCGACAGCAACAGCGCTGGTCGCAAGCGCGCGGCTCCTGTTCGGGCAATCAATACTCCATCGGATTTTCTGCACCGGTGCAGTTCACGGGTATAGAGACGAGACCCTCAACTACTTCCGCCCCACATAAGCAAAGCCCGCGCAATAACTTGCGCGGGCTTCTACTCAACCTTTTCGAGGAACGCGTAAACGCCCGCGCCCGATCGAATCCTCAGCGCTCGTTTTCGCGCGTTACCGGCTTGCCAGAAAACCGTGCGTCACTTTACCCGCGACGTAGGTGCCCACGACGTTGCCACGCGGGTTGATGCCGTACGCACGGGTTGCCGACGCTCCGGGGAAGTCGATCGAGGTGTAGCCGTCGGCGCGCAGTACGAATCCGTGAACCCCGGCCGAGTTGCGATAGACCCCGACGATCTCGCCGGCGGGGTTCATGTCCCACGCCGCCGTCGTAGGGATGTTGCCCACGAAGAGAGGCGTGAAGACACCGTCGTCGATCAGGAACCCCTGCTGGCTACCCGCCGTGTTTATGTACAGCCCGACGATCCGCCGATGGTCGGGTGTGGCACCGTTGTTCATCGAGGCAAGCTGTTCGATCTCCGCATAGCCTTGTCTGCTTATGGTGACGCCCTTCATGGTGTCCATAAAATCGCCGTCATGCCGACACCCTAGCATCGTTCCGTCGGGCAGGATGCGCTGTAAAATCGTATTGGTGTGCCCAGGATAGTTCACGGCCACGAATTCTCCCTCCTTCGTCAGCAGATAGCCGTGAAAGTTCTCCGCGGGCTCTCCCGCGAACCAGTAGTCACCGACGATCTCGCCACTTGGGCCGATGCCCCGCGCCTCCGTGCCTGCGGCATCCGGGAAATCGATCGTTGTGAAGATGCCGTCCCGAAGGACGTACCCGTGCGAGCGTTTGCTGCCATCGACGTAGGTGCCGACAATGTCGCCCCGTGGGTTGATGCCCGTCGCGGAGGTGAACAGCGCGTTTGGAACGTCGATCGCCGTGAAGTCGAACGCCGTCTCCGAGCCGCCTGTGCCGCGCTCGAGCAGTGACGTTCGAGCTGACGGAGAAGGCGCCTGGATGTTGTCGGCACCGCAGCCGACAAGAAATGCGGCGGAAAGCAGAATGCTGCTGAGGACGAGTGGTCGCATCGTTCCCTCCTGAGGAACAGAACCAGAGTTGACGGCGCGCGGCCGCGTCGCCGAGGCCGGGCTACATCTATCAACGCGGAAAAGGGACGAAGAAGGGGCCAGTCACTTCCCTCGGCGAGGGGGTATCCCAGGGTTGCTGTCCCTGACCCCCGGGCGTATGCTAGACTCCGCATGCCACCTGTGGAGCAATCCGGCCGAGCCGCCGACAGCCGCGCTCATGGGACCGAGGCGAGCCCCGACCAGCTTGAACGGTGGACCCGCGTCAAAGCGCTGTTCCTGGAAGCGCTGCAATATCCTGATTCGGAGCGAAGTGCCTTCGTAGCACTGGCTTCGGCAGGCGATGCGGATCTGAGGGAGGAGCTCGACTCACTGTTGGCGAGCGAGAAGGCCGCAGCCAGTTTTTGCGAAAGTCCGGCGGCTGGGCTCATCGGGGCTGCCGTTTTGCCGGGACCCGAAACGGCCCCACGTCTGGCCCCAGGCACTCGGCTTGGCGCGTACGAGATTACTGGGTTCATCGCTGCAGGCGGAATGGGCGCCGTGTATCGCGCCCGCCATACGCTACTCGGCCGCGAGGTGGCCATCAAGACGATCGGACAAGGGCTCGCGGATGACGCAGCCAGACGTCGTCTGATCCGCGAGGCGCACCACGCCTCCATTCTGACGCATCCGAACATCTGTGCGATTCACGACGTCGGTGAGGCGGACGGCGTGCCATTCATCGTAATGACGTACGTGAACGGACGGACGTTACGCGAGATGGTTGGCGAATCCGTACTCAGTATTCGGGACGCCCTCGAATACGGAGCCCAGATCGCGGGCGCCCTCGAACACGCGCACGAGCACGGAATCATTCATCGCGACCTGAAGAGCTCGAACATCGTCATCGATGCGAAGGGCGAGGCGATCGTTCTCGACTTCGGGCTTGCGCGGCGTTTGCCGGACGATGCCGGCGTCCAGTCGCGCGAGCCGACGCTGACGCGTCCCGACGCGCTTGCCGGGACACTGAGCCACATGGCGCCCGAAGTCTTGCGCGGCGACCGTGCTGACACCCGCAGCGACGTGTGGGCGCTCGGAGTGCTGTTGTACGAGTTGGTTATGGGAGAGCTGCCCTTCACGGGGCGAACGCCGTTCGAGACGAGCTCGGCGATCCTCGGCGATGCGCCCAAGCCAATGAACCCTCGCGTGCCTCTGGCGTTGCGGCTCGTCATCGAGCGCTGTTTGATCAAGGACCCGGCCGGCCGATATCAACACGCGCAAACGGTGGCCGACGCGCTCGACGCGATCAAGCGGCGGCGCGCTTGGCCGCTTGTTGGACGACTTCTCGTTTCCTCCCGCCGGCGCACTCTGTACGCCGCCGCAGCCGCCGCGCTGCTCCTACCCCTGCTCGTGGTCGCGGGTGGTCGCTTGCGCGCGGAGTTCGGCGCGACCTTCTCCAAGCGGATATCGACGCTGGCGCTGCTGCCCCTCGAGAATGCCACGGGTGATCCCGGCGCCGACTATTACGCCGAGGGTATCACGGATGCGCTTATCTCACAGCTCGGCGCGGCGAGTGACATACGTGTCCTCTCGCGTGCGTCCACTGCGCGCGCCGCGCGCACCGCGAAAACCGTCACCGACATCGGCGCCCAGCTCGGAGCGGACGCCATCGTCCAGGGGGCGCTGCACCGCTCCCCCGACCAGATCACGATCGACGTGCGCCTCGTCCGGCCATCGGACGGACGCGTGCTCTGGTCGGAGACCTACGAGCGCAACGCGAGAGAGGTGCTCGCGCTCGAGGCCGATGTCGTTCGCGCCCTCGCGGGCGCCATCCAGCTCACGATGAAGCCAGAGGCGCGCGAGAGGCTCGCCACGATTCGAGCCGTCAGCCCCGACGTGTACGAGGCTTATCTCAAGGGGCGATACGAGTGGAACCAGCGGAGTCCCAAGTCGCTCCACGTCGCGATCGAGCACTTCACTCGCGCGGTTGAGCTGGATCCGACCTACGCGCCCGCGCACGCCGCGCTCGCCGATTGCTTTAACCAGCTCGGCACCGTGATGGTGGGGACCGGCTCTCCGCGAGAGTACCGACCTCGTGCCGCCGCCGAAGCCATCAAGGCCTTGCAGATAGATCCGTATTCGGCGGAAGCGCACGCGGCGCTCGGTTACGTGTGGCACTACCAATGGCGGTGGGCGGACGCCGAGAAAGAATTTCGACGTGCCATCGAGTTGAATCCGAGCTATTCGCTGGTGCGCATCTGGTACGCGAATCTGTTGATGTCCCGACTGCGCATGAAGGAAGCGATCGAGCAGGTGACCGCTGCCCGGGACCTCGACCCCTTCTCGCTCATCGTCAATACCAATGTGGGCTGGGTACTCGATCGCGCCGGACGCCACGAGGATGCGATCGCGCAACTGAGAAAAACCCTCGCCCTTGACTCGACGTACGTTCAGGCGCGCTGGCGCCTGGCCGGCGCGCTGGCATCCGCTGGACGCTTTACCGAAGCGCTAAATGAGGGCAATCGTGTCGTCGCGCTCAGCGATTCGTCGTCATCGGCGCTCGCAATGCTGGCGATCATCGACGCGCGCGCGGGAAGTCGCGCCGAGGCGCGCGCGCTGCTTGATGACTTGCTCGCTCGATCCCGTCGTGAGTACGTGCCATCAGCTTTGATTGCCATGGTGTTTAACGCGTTAGGCGACTCCGAACGCGCGCTCACCTGGCTGGATAAGGCCTTCGCCGAGCAGTCGAACGCGATCGCGTACCTGGCCGTCGATTACCAGAACAATCCGATTCAACGCGATCCGCGGTTTCAGGCCCTGCTTTCCCGAACGGGACTGAAGTGACGCAGTCAGACGGCATCGCTTCCTCGATCGACGTCACCGGCCTGCTGGTCCGCTGGTCGCGGGGCGAGCCGGAAGCACTCGACCGCCTTATGCCGGTGATCTACGCCGAGTGCCGTCGCATTGCCGCGCAGCAGCTCCGGAAAGAGCACCGAGACCACACGCTCGACCCCACTGCGCTCGTCCACGAATTGTATCTGCGCCTGGTCGATCAGCGCCGCGCCAGTTGGGCGAATCGGACGCAGTTCTTCGGCGTCGCCGCGCAACTCATGCGGCGAGTTCTCGTGGACTATGCGCGTGCGCGACAAGCGCACAAGCGCGGGGGCTCGGCGACCTTCGTGTCGCTCGCCGCAGCCGCTGACACCCCGGACGAGTCGCGTGTCGCAGACGTCCTGGCGATCGACGAAGCGCTCGAGCGGCTGGCCGCCTTCGATCCGGAACAGGTGCGGATCATCGAGCTGCGGTTCTTCGCCGGCCTGACCGTGGAAGAGACCGCGCGCTTGGTCGGTCGGTCGCCGCGCACGGTGAAACGGGAGTGGCGCCTCGCGAAAGCATGGCTGTACCGCGAACTGCGTCCGGCGCATCGCTGACGGTGATCGAGGGGGGGGTAAGAAGTCTCGCAAGAAATACATCAGGCGTCGCACGTCAGCGTCGCCAGTGCCGTCACCAACTCAGCCTCGTCGCGCGCCTTTCGCGCGCGAAAGTTGATTCCCATGGTGCCGAACTGCGCGGCGCTCGATGACTGTGGCGCGCCAGCGTAGACGTCTCCCCGCCAGGCGATCTCGAAATCGACGAACCCGGCCGCGGTGACCGTTGCCTGAAGCTCTGCGTCCAGCAGAGCACCGGCGATTCAGGCCTTCCAGAGATTGATGTCTCGTTTTCCATTGTCCGGGACTGCTTTCTGGACGAGGATGTCGCCGATCTGAAGGCGACCGCCGGGCTTGAGCACGCGCGCCATTTCCTGCAGTCCCGCAAGCTTATCGGGAAAAAGGTTGAGGACGCCGTTTGAGATGACGACGTCGGCCCAGCCGTCGGCGACGGGAAGCGATTCGGCGAGCCCCTGCCGAAACTCTCATTGTGCATTTCCACTTCCTTAGCACCTTCGCGCGCCTTAACAATCATCGCTGGCGTCATGTCTACACCAATAACGCTGCCGGTCGCCCCGACCTTCCTTGCGGCGATGATGCTGTCGATGCCTGCGCCGCAGCCAACATCGACGACGTGCTCGCCGGCCGTCAAGGGGCCAAGACTGAATGGGTTGCCAGTTCCGGCAAAGGAAGCGATCGTCGCTTCCGGCACAGCATCGAGCCATTCGTCATCGTACGCGAGGATCGCGGCAAGCCGCCGGCCCGTGTGAAAGTGAAAGCCTCGCTCGGGCTCCGCGGCAACAAGAGTGTATTCCTCTTGAATCGCGCGCCTTAGGCCGTCGACATCGAGTCCTTCAATGGCCCGACTTACACCGTGCAAGGACGTGTCGATTTTGGCGGTCATGGAGATCCTCCCGAATTACGTGTTGATGCGGCCCGAACCACGCTCAGATCCATCGTTTCAGCCATCGGCGTTCCAGGATCACCTTCCCCCAGTGCCATCGTCTCGCGGGTGCGTACAACTTGACCTGCGGTGTCGGCTCGGCGTAGAAGTTTCCGGCGCCGAGTCCGGCACGGCCGTCACCGGTCTCGACGAAGCATTGGCCTTTACCGCTGAACGTACGGCGCGCCCCGCGTCCCATCCACGCGCTGGCGATGTTGTGGGCGACGACCTCGGCTTCCGCGTGCGCAAAGACGCCCGCTTTCGGGAGTGGCTTCCCCATTGCGAGCGGGATCCCGGTGACGTCGCCGATGGCGTAGACGCCGGCGACACGAGTTTCGAACGTGCGGCGGTCGGCGGCCACCCAGCCGCTCTCGCTGAGGAGTCCGGCATCGCGTACGACCGCCGGCGCCCGGTGCGGCGGCACGTACAAGAGCAGGTCGAAGTCAGCCGTGGCCCCATGGGCGAATATCAGGCGGCGCGCCGCCACATCGACCTTCGTCACCTGGTGCTCCGGGTGGTACGCGATGCCCTTCGACTCGACGATCCCGCGCACGCCGGCGGACAGTTGCGGGCCGGTCACCAGCATTGGGCCGGCCTCCGCCGAATAGAGGTCGATCTGCACGCGGTCCCGAATTCCGCGGCGACGGAGTGCGCCTGCGATCAGCATCGCCGCTTCGTACGGCGCTGCAGGGCACTTGTACGCGGGCGACGCGGTGAGCACGGCGACCCGGCCACTCGTCAGCGCCGCCAACTCGTCGCGGAAGGCCGTCGCCCCGCCCAGCGTATACAGATTGTGACCGCCGTCGGCGAGGCCGGGAATCGTCTCCGGTGCCAAATCGGCGCCGAGCGCCACGATCAACGCGTCGCCTACAAGGTCCTGCCCTTCGACGCGCACCGTGCGCGTCTCGGCGTCAAGCTTCTCGACGGTGCCTATGCGGATCTCGACGCCTTTTCGGACGAGCATCGCGAGCGGCCGCTGAATCGCTTCCGGTGTTCGGTCGCCGACCGCGACCCAGAGCAGCGACGGCTGGAAGACCGCCTGGCGCTCGCGGTCGATGAGCACCACCCGATGTCGGGCAGAGAGCAGCTTCCGAAGACGATTGGCGGCGACGAGGCCGCCGACACCGCCACCGAGGACGAGTACTGTCTTGTGGTCACCCATGAGCCTGCTCCTGCGTGAGAGGAGGTCAGAAGACGATGACTTTGTCGGCCGCAGTGGTCCACTCGGCCAACTCGTCGAGCGCGCTTCGCCTAGCGCCCTCGACGAGTTCATCGGTCTTGATGCCGCGTGCATCCATGCACGTACCGCAGACACCGATCTCCACTTGCTTGAGAGTGAGAGCGTGCAGCATGCGGTTCAGGTTGTAAAAGCCGTTCGGCACGGTCTGGCCGCCCTTGGCACACGCCGCGGCGTCGCCCATGAGGAAGACCTTCACGGCGTGGCCCTCACGCTTTGCGACAGCGCCAGCGAGCCGGAGCCCGTTGTAGCTGCGTTCGGTGCCGTACGGCGGATCGTTCAGAATGAAAAGCGTCGTCATGGTCATTGGTTTCGGGTGAGGACGAGCGTCGTGCGCGTGCCTCGGGCGCGTCCCCGGTCAGCCCGCGGTGCCGATGTGCACGGGATGGCCATCCGCCTTCCACCCAGGAAACCCATCGGTGAAGCGGTGCACGGCGTAACCCCGACGACGCAGGCGCTCTGCAGCTTCGACGGCGAGTACGCAGTACGGCCCCCGACAATACGCCACCACAGGACGGTCCTTGGGAATACTGCGGAGCCGATGCCCGAGCTGCTCGAGCGGGATGGAAAGCGCACCGGCGATATGCCCTGCGCGGTACTCTGCCTCCGGCCGAACGTCGATGAGGGTGACGTCGCCGCTCCGCATGCGTCGGCGGAGTTCGGTCGCGCTGATGGGTTGCAGCGTGTCACTGGATTCGAAGTAGTCGAACACCGCGCTCTCCACCGCCCGCACCCTCGCGCGCGCCAGCGCCTGGATCTCGCGGAGCACGCGGACGACCCCGTCGTCGGCGAGGCGGTAGAACACGAACTGCGCGTCCTTCCGCGATTCCACGAGTCGCGCGCGCTTGAGGGCGAGCAAGTGAGCGCTTGCGTTGGTGACCTTCAAGTGTGTCTCCCCGGCGAGCGCCTCGACGCTGCGCTCTCCTTGCGCGAGCATGTCCAGCAACTCGATCCGTTTGGGGCTCGAGAGGCCCTTCGCGATATCGGCCCAGGCGGCGAACAGCTGGTCTTTCGAGGCACGTAGGTTCATTAGTTACTCCAGTATTCCAGCGACTATTGGAATAATGCGGAGTCGGGAACCATACGCGCAAGGGATACCGTTGCCGACGCCCGACACGGCCAGCTGAAGACTACTTCTTCTGCACCACCTTGAAGTTGGCAACGACCAAGAGAATGGACAGCAGTACCCCAAGAACCATCCAGAGACCGTTCCCACCCATGAGACTGTGTGTGGTGCTCTGCATCACTTCATTTGATGGGGTTTGGCGTTGCCGGGCATCGCCGACATGCCGGCACACTGCTTCAGGATCTCGGTCGTATGCTCGGAGACTTTATTGGGATCCGGCGTACTCGCATTCACTTCGGATTCCAGGGCCGTGAGATGATTGCTGAGCGCCGTGAGGTGGGTTTCCATTTGTTGCATCATTTCCGACATCGACGGCTTCGTCTGGTCGCCCATCATCGTCATCTGCGCCTGATGGTGTTGCTTCATCTGGTCGAAGCTGCGCCTCATCTCGGCCACCGCCGGCCGAGCCAGGTCGAGATTGACGGTCTTCGATTTGGTGACTTGCTCTTGCAACGTCCGAGCGAACGTCGCCAGGTTGTCGCGGTAGGCCATCGCCAGCACATGATGCGGTCCTTCCATCATGCCGCTCATACCCTGCATCCTTTTCATGCTGTCCTGCTGCTGGGGCATGTTGCCGGGTGACGGTGTGGGGACCTGCGCCATACCGGCCGTGGCACCGCACATCAGGAGTGCCAAGAGGCTGGCCGCAGCCGGGACCATCGAATGTTTCTGGGCTTTCATGGTAACTCTTATCCTTGGTCGGGCCGGGCGGTCCGGTGACTTGGGCGTCGCGGCGGGTGGAATTTCTGAACCCAACTTGGAACTTACACTGCCGAAGCGAGAATCCCTACATTCGGCGCATCCCCAAACAGAATGGTGATACTATGAGGATAGCGATCGAACGAGATGTCGAGCAGGCGGTGAAAGGCAACCTCGATTTTCTGCTACTGCCGCGCAGGTAGGATGCGCGCGGCCTCTATCCTGTCTCAAACGGACCAACAGCGGAGGAAGCCGCGAGCTATCTTGCGATACAACCGAAAGCACGGTAAGACGGCGTAGCGGTGCGCACCGGGGAATCGGGTCCTTCAGACGGAGACACAATGAGAAAATCCAGAATTCCAGCAGCAATGATGGCGTTCGCGATGCTCGCAGTCGCGGGTACAGCAAACGCGCAAGTCTCGACCATTCTCAAGCCGGTTCAGATCGGAGTCGCGCTCGGGGCAGCCGTCCCGCTCAGCGACCTAGGCAACAGCTTCAGTACCGGTTTCAACGTCACCGGAACGATTGGGATAAATGTGCCGCTATTACCGGTCGGATTCAGAATCGACGCGGCGTACAATCAGTTCGGCGCGAAGGGCACCTCGAACGTGAATGCGAAGATCGCCGGCGTGTCCGGAAACGTCGTGTTCGGTATGCCGGGCGTGGTGATAACGCCGTATCTCATCGGGGGCGTCGGCTACTATCGGGTGTCCAGTAGCGCGACCGGTAGCGTGGCGTCGAACAACTTCGGCTTCAACGCCGGTGCGGGTGTCAAGATCCCGCTCATCGCATTTTCGACGTTCATTGAAGCACGCTACAACCGGGTTTCCGAGAGCGGCAGATCCACGAGCTTCGTCCCAGTCACTGTTGGAGTGATGTTTTAGATCCTAGCAACGGGCAAACGCAGCGCGTCGATGGACGAAACTACCCGCCTTTCGGTTAGCAGCGGGGTTTGTCACCACTCCCGGCACCGCACTCCCGCCAACGGTGCCAAAGAAAAACCCCGCTTAGGGACGTATCCGTAAGCGGGGCGATTGAATTCTGGTTTATGGGCCTGGGAGGAGTTGAACCTCCGACCTCACGCTTATCAGGCGACCGAAGGGGTGTAAGAAGTCCGGCAAGAAATCTTTAAATCGTTGACGGACAGCGTGATCTGCCGTTGTTCACCCTTCGCGATGCCGGATAATGTCGGGGTCAATCGACAGCACAATCGACAGCAATGACCTGAAACCCCGACGATCTGCTCGGTCGTAAATCTCGACTTCCGCATCGGCCCTCCCTCATGAGGACCGAGATTATAACTGAATCAGTTTCCGGGTTTCAGGTCAACCCCATGCGCCTAGACCTAGAGCAAGTGATACAATGGTAAGGCGAGCCGCTTTAGATAACGAACCGGTCATAGGGGTCTGCGGCATGGGGTGATAGTACTATGTTTTCCGCTTACGCGTTGAACCCGACAACCTAAACGCGGCATTTTGGTAGAATTCGCGGTAACCGCTCTAAGGCGGTTCTCGTCGTGCTCGCCACCAAAGTGGTCTAGCTACTTAGATCTGTGCCACTGTGCGCTTCTCTAATCCGCCGAGGATAGGGGCTATACCCTGCAGCGAATTCTTCCCATAGCTCTTGTCCTATACGCCGGCGTGGTCGGCCTCGTCCCACCGATGAACGGTAGCTACGTCGTTCGCACGATGAACGAGCATACATTACCAGCCGAAATCCGAATACCGACAACCGCGGGCGACTTTCGTTTATTTCGGCTGGAGCAGGGTGTACTCACGTTGAAGCCGGGTGGGCGCTTTACGCTGTATTTCCGGTATTACCATCAGCTCGTACGGCGCGGTGCTCGTCCGACGCCTACGCCCGTGTTATCAGAGTCGGAGACGGGTACCTATAGATTTCACAGAGACTCATTGCTGCTCTCGCCTGCCAGAAAAGATGGTGCGCGCTCTCAGCCAAGCATTGCTGCGACTCTAATAGGCGACGAAATCAAAGCCAGTTACGTGCTGATGGATCGGACCTTACACTATCGAGTTACCTTGGTCCTTCGTCGCGATCTGAGTTTCTGGTGAATCGGGATGCGGGCGCTGCCTTGGTTCGGCGTGACTGTCGTAGAGCGCGAACCTTGGCTGGCTCCTCGCCCATCAAGCGAGAGGTGGCCGCCTCCTACTCGGCTCCGTGGGTTGCTGGCTCGGATCCTAGATTGCGAACCACTCATGGAGACCATCGATCAGCGCCCATGATTGACTCCGATCTGATGCAGTTGCAACGCTACGTCGTAGAGTCAAGCAATGCGCTGCATCGACTCGCAATCAGGTAGAGTGAACTGCGGGTAGCTAGTGAGCGACATTCAATGAGCAAGACTAAGCCTGGAAGTTGCTTCTTCCAAGCTGAATTACAACGAGACGTTCGCCCATCTGTCGTGAGGTGAATGGCGTAAGTGTGCCAGCTGGAGCCTTGCCAACGTCCCAGACATCCGCTCCATCAGTGACTGATGGCAAAGAACCATGTGCCGATCATCGGACCGCGGGGAGGCCGGCTCCCCGGCGCCGGGGCCGGCGCTCCCGGTGCGGGCGCCGGCGCCGGTCCGTACTCGGGTTGAAAGAGATACGTCACGTGCCTCACCGGATCGACGGCGATCGTCTTCGCGCCACGCATGGTCGGCACCGTGGCTACCACGGTGTACTTGTCCGGTGAATCCTGGTGGACGACAGTGACGTTGCCGTCTCGCCCAGCCGGGATGTAGATCAGCTTTTCTGAGGCGTCCCACCCTAGCGCATCGACTCCATCACCGTTCGCGATCGTCGCCACGACCCGGCCGGAGCTGGGGTCGATGACCACGGACGTCTTCCCGCAGCCCGAGAAAATTCGATTCGACGAGCGGTCGAACGCGATTCCCGTCGGGCCGTCGCAGGGCGCAACGGGCCATGATGAGAGCACCTTCATCGTCTTGACATCGATCACCTGGATCGTGTTCTTGCTCTCGTTGTTGACGAAGATCTTGCCTTTCCCATCACTTGCGGCGCCTTCCGGGGCATTGTCCTCGAGCTCGGCCACGCCCACGATCTCTCCGGTCCGGGCATCGATCGCCGTGGCGGTCCCGATCGGACGGCTGTGATTCGTGAGGATGATCCGATCAGAGAAGTCATCGTACATGATTCCATCGAGACCGCCGGTGTGCGTCTGGATCTTCTTGATCACGACTAGGGTCTTGAGATCGAACATCGTCACGGTCGAATCACCGCCGTTGGTGGTGAAACCGTGATTTGACTTGGGCGCCAGCGCGATGCCGTGCGTACGCGGCGTGTCCGGAATATCCCCCAGCACCTTGCCCGTGGGACCGTCGATCACCATGACGTGGGTACCGCGGGACACGAAGACACGGCCGGTGCCCGGTTCGGCGGTCACATAGTCGGTGCCCCCCTCACCACCGATGCTGAACCTGTCGACCCTGAACGTTTGCGCGCGAGCGACGTGCGGCCCGGCCAGGCTGACAGCCAGGAGGACGGCTGGGATTGGAAGCGAGTATTTTGTCATAGGGTCCCCGGAGTGGATGCAGGTGGCTCGGCCCCGGAGCTCGCTGTGGGGCCTCGGAGTCTGTCGGCGAGCTAACGAAGTATACCTTCCCCGCGCCTCAGAGGCTGATCGTGCGTCAGCCTCGCCCGATCGGTTGGCAGACCAACCCTGACTGTCGCATTCCCGTTCCACACGGCGATTTCTAACCGTGTCGCAGTGGGCCGTGCAACCATCCATAGTCTGACTGGGGTCGACGCACGCAGTCGGAAGTTTTCTTGGTTTAATCCGTCAACTGCTCTTATGATCTAGATCGCGTGAGTTTGTCACTGCCATTCTCACTGACCTCTCGCCATAGTGCCAAAAAAAACCCCGTCAATGCGCAAATCGTTGCGGGGTTTGCTCTTTGTAAAATGGGCCTGGGTAGAGTTGAACTACCGACCTCACGCTTATCAGGCGACCGAAGGGGAGTGAGAAATCCGGCAAGAAGTCTTTGAATCGTTGACGGACTGCGTGATCTGCCGTTGTTCACCCTTCGCGATGTCGGAGTGAATCGACAGCGCAATCGACAGCAATCTGGACTCAGGTCAGTTCGTGCTTACCTAGAACGGAGGTCACAGGTCCAGGCCGCTTACCGCATAACCTCTTGTGAGCAGTGGATGAAACGTCCGCTATTGCCGGCCGCTCCATGTACTCGTGCTGGAACGCTTGCACGAGCTCGAAGAAGTGGGCCAGCGCGAGGGTATGCCGCGCGGCACATCCGCATTGACACTTCAACGGGGCTGGTAGAGGCGCCCTGTATTTTTCTGCCAGACCGGGATTTCAGTGTGGTTTGGGGGCGAAGGCTTTCGCTGGTAGTTCGGTACTCCGGTGGAAATGTTCTCCGGGTTCGCTCGCAGGATCGACGTGGATTATTACGCTTGAGAGGAACTGGAGATGTCCCAACAACTCGCCTTCGACCTTTCTCGCAATGAAATGTCCCTGTGTCACACTGAGCGCCGGATCAACCGTGATGTTTACTTCGGTGTGGAGGCGGTGACCGATCCATCGCGTTCTGATGTCGCTGACGCCTAGAACTCCGGTAACATGGTGGGCAGCGTGGCGAACCTCCTTCGCGGTCTCAGGCTCGACCCCATCCAGCATCCGGGTCACAACGAGTTTCACGGACTGCCACACGATAGCAAGAATGGCGACGGTAATGAGCAAGCCGATAATTGGATCGGCTTTCGGATAACCGAAGTAGACTCCAAGAGCGCCGACAAGGACTGCAAGACTGGTCCATCCATCAGTTCGGGCGTGGTACCCATCTGCAGTGAGGGCGGCACTACCAATCTTACGGCCAACCCGAATCCGAAAGACAGCAACTCCCTCGTTACCGAGAAAGCCTATGATGGACGCGACGACGATGGCCATGATGTGAGTCACGGGTCGTGGATGGAGAAGTCGTTCGACAGACTGATAAAACGCTACGCCAGCGCTGGCGAATATGATGAGTACGAGGGCCAAGCCAGCCAAATCCTCTACGCGGCCAAACCCATAATTAAATCGAGCGGTTGGCTTCCGCTTGGCAAAAAGAAAAGCGATACCAAGGGGAATCGCAGTCGCCGCATCGCCGAAGTTATGAATCGCGTCCGCTAGGAGAGCCACGCTTCCGGAGAGGAAAACCACAACCAGCTGAATCGATGCGGTGATGAAGAGTCCGACGAAGCTCCACTTTACTGCCCAAATCCCTTCGTCAGTCCCGGAAATTGATGGATCGACCATTCCGTGCGCGTGACCATGACCACCGTGTCCATCTCTGTGGTCCGAATGACGCGGCTCACTCGGGCGAGCGTTCTCATTCGGATTATGGTCGTGCGTGTGTACATGTCCGGCCGAATGAGAGTGCGAATCTGTTGGTCGTTCTTCGCTCATCTTTTCTCCGACTTGTTTGCAAGATTTCTAAAGAACGCCTTGTGAGGTCTCGGTCATTCACTGTCCAAGAGTCGATACGGGAGAACACCCTAATCTGAACCCGTGAGGTATTGAAGTAAACTCACGAAATGCCCACCGACGCTGAGCGCTGGCGATTCCAGTAGATCCGGCTCCTGCCCTTCGCACTCTTAGTACGCATCTGTGTCTCCCCCGTTTAGCGCGTGCTAGACGCCGCGCTCTGTCACTTGTGGTTGTCACTGGGGGTCGCTCGCATAAAACACAAATGGCGTCTCAGCGACTTGTATCGTCGTGGGACGCCATATCCGCTAAATGGGCCTGGGTAGAGTTGAACTACCGACCTCACGCTTATCAGGCGTGAAAGTATAGACAGGGATTCGGACAAGATGTCCTCATTTCACTATGACGGACCGCTAAATGTCCTGTGCGCCCCTGCCCCGAGGTCCCACGATGTCCGCATGCAACTGATACCTGAACTGACACCTCTTTAGGTACGCCGAGCTGGGGCGCGGTAGTCTGCCAATCGGAGCGGGCTGGCTGGAGCGCACCACTCCCGCCGCGGCGCTCGGCACCGTACGTTTTCTCCTCACATGCACTCCCGTCCTCGCCCGTGCGCGTACGGGACCACTGTTTCCCCATCCAGGGCCTCACGAATGCGGTGCTTTACTCTCGCCCTCGCCAGCGTGATGACGCTAGCGGCGGCTCCGCACGACGCGCTCAAGGCGCAGGAATCCGGCCGAATTCAGCTCGACACCTTCACGCTCGGCAACGGGTTGAAGGTCGTGCTGGCGCCCGATCATTCCACGCAGGTCGTTGCCGTCAATGTCTGGTACAACGTCGGCTCACGAAACGAACAGGTGGGCCGGACCGGCTTCGCGCACCTGTTCGAGCACATGATGTTTCAGGGCTCCGGCAATGTGCCGAAGGGCGCCCACATGTCCATGATCGAACAGGCGGGCGGCCAAATGAACGGCAGCACGCAGGACGACCGCACGAACTACTGGGAGGTCCTGCCGTCCAATCGCTACAACATGGGGTTGTGGCTCGAGGCGGATCGCATGCGCTCGCTGGCCATCAATCAGACCAACTTCGAGAACCAGCGCGAGACAGTGAAGGAGGAGCGCCGCCTTCGCATCGACAACCAGCCGTACACCGGCGCGTTTCTCAAGGGCGTCACCGCTCCGTTCGATCCCAAGACCTGCTTTCCGTATGGCCACGAGCTGATCGGCTCCATGACCGATCTGAACGCGACGAAGACGGAAGACGTGAAGGCGTTCTTCGATCTGTACTACACGCCGAACAATGCTAACCTCACCGTAGTCGGCGACTTCGATCCCGCTGAAGCGAAGCAGCTCATCCAGCAGTACTTCGGCGACATTCCGCGCGCGAAGGAGCCGCCACCCGTCACCTGCGACACGAAGTTCAACGCGGGTGAGCGCCGCGAGACGGTCATCGACCAGAAGGCGACGCTTCCTGCCCTGCTCCGCATCTATCTGGTGCCGGAGTACAAGAGCCAGGATCACGCCGCACTCGAGCTGCTCGCCACCATCCTCGGCGGCGGCGAGAGTTCGCGGATGAATCGCGCCATCGCGCGTGAGGCCAAGGCAGCGCTCGCGACGCAGGTTGGTCTCGACGTCACCGGCCCGCATCGTGGACCGAGCACCTTTGCCGCGCTGGCCATCGCGAATCAAGGCGTCTCCACCGACTCGCTCGACAAGCTGATCTCCAAAGAGATCGCCAAGGTTGCCGCGGACGGCGTCACCGACGCGGAGCTCACCAAGGCGAAGAACAGCCGTCGCGCGGGCGAGATCTTCGGCAAGCAGCAGGCGCTCAACGTAGCGGAGTCGATTCAGAGCGCGAACATGTACCTCGGGAATCCGGCGGCCGTGAACACGGATCTCGATCGCTACATGAAGGTGACCAAGGACGACATCAAGCGCGTGGCGCAGCAGTATCTGCGTCCCGACAATTCGACGGTGATTCTGATCAAGCCGCCCGAGGGGCCCCGCCCATGAGTCGCACGACACATTTTTCGCGAGGCGCGTGCGTTGCCGCGTCACTCGCGCTTTGCTCGCTCGCCGCTAGTGCACAGGCGCCGAAGAAGGCACCCGCACCCGGCCCCGTAAAGCCGGCTGCCATTCCCGCGTTTCAGGAAGCGACGCTGTCCAACGGGCTTCGCATCATGCTCGTGGAGAGCAAGCGCCAACCGGTCGTCTCGCTCGCGCTCATGCTCCCGGCGGGCGATGCGTACGATCCCGCCGGCAAGGAAGGCCTCGCCTCGATAGTGGCGAGCGTGATTACCAAGGGCGCCGCCGCGCGCACCGCTGATCAGGTGTCCTCCGCCATCGAGGGCGTTGGCGGATCGATCGGCGCGAGTTCCGGAACGGACTTCATGACCGTGCGTGCGAACGTACTGGCGGAAGACGCGCCGCTGGCCTTCGAGCTCGTCGGCGACGCGGTGGCGAAGCCGACCTTCGACGGAAAGGAAGTAGAGCTCGCGCGCACGCAGACCCTCTCCGCGCTGCAGCTCGAGCAATCGCAGCCCAGCGCATTGGCATCGAAGTTTTTCGCAGCCCAGCTCTTCGGCGCGCATCCGTACGGCGAGCACCCCACGCCGGGAACAGTGCGCGCGCTGACGAACGATGATCTGCGCATGTTCCAGAAATCGCGACTCGCTCCAACGGGAGCGCTGCTCGTCGTCGCCGGGGAGATCACGCTCGCGCGCACGAAGGAGCTTGCCCAGAAGTACTTCGGGAGCTGGAGCGGCACGGCACCGGCGGTGGCGACACGTCCACAGCCGACCACGCGGACGAAGACGGAGATCCTCCTCGTGCATCGTCCCGGTTCGGTGCAGAGCAACATCATCGTGGGCAATCTCACGCACGCGCCGTCGAGCCCGAGCTACTACGCCCTCACTGTCGCGAGCAGAATACTCGGCGGGGGGTCCGACGGGCGTCTCTTCAAGACACTGCGCGAGCAGAAGAGCTGGACGTATGGCGCGTACTCGTCGCTCGCGCGCAATCACGACATCGGCACCTTCGCAGCGTCCGCGGAGGTGCGCAACGCCGTCACCGATTCCGCGCTCACCGAGATGCTGAAGATCGAGCGCAATCTCGGCAGCGTCCCTGCGCCCTCCGCGGAGCTCGACGCGGCGAAGAACGGACTGGTCGGCAGCCTGCCGCTTCAGCTCGAGACCGCGCAGGGGATTGCCGAGCAGGTCGGGCGTTACACGATGCTCGGGCTGCCAAACGATTTCATTCGCACGCTTCGCCCTCGGCTCGCCGCAGTGACGGCGGCGCAGGTTGAAGCGGCGGCCAAGTCGTACATGCGTCCCGATCAATCGCTCATCGTCGTGGTGGGCGACGGCGCGGCAATCTACGACAAGCTGTCGAAGATCGCGCCGACGAAGATCGTGAACGCGCATGGCGACGCGATGATGCCCACCGACCTGATCGCGAAGATCACGACGCTGCCGGTGGACATCACCAAGCTCGCTGAACGCGCCGACAGCTTCGCGGTGCTCGTGCAGGGGAACGCGATGGGCTATCAGACGACCGCGCTCAGGAAAACCACGTCGGGCTACGAATATCGCTCGGCAATGGCAATCGGGCCGATGATGTCGCAGACGTCACAGACGTCCTTCAGCGCCAACCTCACGCCACAGGCGGTCAAGGAGGAAGGCAAGGTTCAGGGACAGAGCATCAACGTCGACGTCACGTACGCCAACGGACGCGCTAAGGGGAGCAGCATGACGCCAACTCCCACGGGAATAAAGACCGTCTCGGTGGACACGACCATCGCGCCCGGCGTGCTCGATAACAACATGATCATTGCGCTGGTGCCGGGATTGAAGTGGGCGCCGGATTCGAAATTCAACGCCAGCGCCTTCGACGCGTCATCGGGGGCGGTGAAGAACATCACGCTGAGCGTCACCGGCACGGAGTCGGTGACGGTCCCCGCCGGCACCTTCCAGGCCTACCGCGTTGAGCGCACCGGTGAGGATCAACCACTCACGCTCTTCGTCACCACAGCCGCACCGTATCGCATCGTGAAGATGGGAATTACCGGCACGCCGGTGGAAATCGTGCTCGTGAAATAGACACGCCACAAAGAACATGTGCGAGGGCCGCGTTCAGCCACGGGACAGTCTCCGTGACCACTTTATCATCCTCATGCTCGGACAGGATATCGAGCGGAAGACGCAGAGATCGGGCACTGGATCGGGCGCGAGTTCTGGGGCCGCAGTATCGTGACCGACGCGATTCGCGCGACGACTGACTACGCCTTCAGTTCGCTGGGGATGCACCGCGACTTCGCGGTTCCATTCGTGCGCAACCCGGCGGCGAGCAGCCGACGGATCTTCAAACGACTGGTGAGGTCAATTGTCATTGGTTCTGCGATGGCTCGCTCGGGCGAAGCGAGTCGCACTGGTGTTGCGCAGTTCACCCGGTCGGGACTAGCCAAGAGCTTGAACGAACGTCCACGAGTATGCTCCGCTTGGCCCTACCGCGGCAAGGGCGTCATCGGGGGCGTTTCAGCATTCAAGCGATATACTGCTGCGACGCTGCAACGAGATTGATGCTTATGACAATCACCTCACGCCCATCGGGCGTGAGGTTAGTGGCGTAGGTCCGAAGCCTTGCGTTATGCCTCCTGACAGCCCGACGCGGATTACCAACGTTTTGACCGACACGTCCGTCTTAGGAACCTGATGCATGCCATTGTCTTACACGCGCCTGGAATGCTTCAACAAGCTCAGGGTACGTTGGCGCTTCTGCTGTAATGTCGGCTTTCGTTCCTAGTGCCTTAATGAAAAACGAGTCCTGCTGCGGCTTTCCCCCGCGTAGCACGGCGATGCCACTCCGGCGCAGAAGATTTTCCCGAATTCACCGGATGACTGTTTGACGCCGCGCACGTGACGTAGCACGCCTCACCGGGCTTCACGCCCCATTACCCTCAAAGTTAGCGTGCGATTCACACGAGCTTCGGCGCCGGACTTGCTGTGTGTTCATGTCATCGGGACAGGCTCGTTGCTCTCGCCCGGGAGGATGCATGGTTCGGCTCGCTCGTGAACTCGATCGTCGCGATTTCATCCGAATGATGACGGCTGGTCTCGCCTTGATGCCGGCGCTTGGAACGGCAGGCATGGCGCAAGTGGTTGGACGACGGCGCAGCCGCGTCGGCCTCGTCAGGACCAGCGACCGGAAAAGGGGCGTCAAAGCTGCGCTCAAGCTGCTCGACCTCAAGGCCGTCAGAGACAAGAAGGTCGTCATCAAGCCGAACTTCAACAGTGCCGACGAAGCGCCGGGCTCGACTCACAACGACACCCTGTCGCAACTGGTCACCGAGCTGCATGACCTGAATGCGCGCACTGTCACACTGGGCGAGTCGAGTGGCCCGCCGCAGACGCGCCGCGTCATGCAGCAGAAGGGGACATTCGACTTGGCGCGGGACTTCCACTTCGACGTGGTGGACTACGAGCAGATCGCCGAGAAGGACTGGGTGACTTTTCCGGGAGCGCACTGGCCCCAGGGCTTTTCGTTGCCCCGTCTGGTGGTGGACGCCGGTTACAACGTTTCGACCTGTTGCCTCAAGACGCACGGCTCTGGCGGCGTGTTCACCATGTCGCTCAAACTCTCGGTGGGCTTGACGCCGAAGTCGATCCGGAGGATCATGCACGCGTCGCCTGACATGCGGCGAATGATTGCCGAGCTGAACACCGGCTACCGGCCGGATCTCATTGTGCTCGACGGAGTGGCGGCCTTCACTGACGGTGGACCTTCGCGCGGCGAGCTGAAGGCGGGCAACGTGATGATCGCCGGTGACGATCGGGTCGCCGTTGACGCCGTAGGACTCGCGATGCTCAAGTCGCTTGGCGCGAATCAGGCCATCATGGGCCGCAAGATCTTCGAGCAGGAACAGATCGCGCGTGCCGTGGAACTCAGACTCGGCGTGGAACGCGCCGATGCGATTGACATCATCACCGGTGATGCGGAGAGCAAGGCGGTAGCTGACGCGTTGAAACTCATTCTTGCGCAGGGATAGATCGCGAGCCGGCGGCCATCACGTGATAGAGCTGGGGCGGCGGAGGTCACCGGTAAGCGTCCGCGCTGTCCGGCGACTAATTGTTCTTGGCCAATGACCTGATGTAGGCTGCCACTGCAGTGTTGTGAGGCGGAGTGGAGCGCCACAAATGTAGGAGGACTCACAGTTTTCCGCTCACAAAAACAAACGGACGCCCACTAGACGTCCGTTTTCATTTGGATCAAGAGTCATCGCACTTTTCTGGCTGTGACGATAGCGGATGCCTCAAAAGCGAGAGACGCTACGTTGATATTGGAAAACTCGTTTGCTTTAAGAATTTCAGTCAACTCATTTACCCAGTTTGTTTC
>Ga0097691_1000070_pt1 | contig 93393 bp, 92 predicted proteins | sample NGESurdeep072012_8_FD_72858 | JGI IMG/M metagenome (GOLD analysis project Ga0097691, IMG submission 72858) | Arctic peat soil microbial communities from Barrow, Alaska - NGEE Surface sample 210-1 deep-072012 | ecosystem: Environmental > Terrestrial > Soil > Wetlands > Peat ... | reverse complement strand
GGGATTGACGACCTTGTCGCGGGCGCCGCACAACACCGGGATTAACCCCCGGTTGGCCTCGGCCGCACTGTCTGCACGTACATCCACATCGCGCGGATTTCGTCGTCCATCAGGTTTCTGGTGTAAGGCCAGGGCATCACTGCGCTCAGAATTCTTCCGTCGGGCCTGATGCCCATTCTGAGAGCTTTGGCGAAATCAGCTTCACTCCACTTTCCGATTCCGGTTGGAGTCAGGTTTGCCGCCGGAACTCCATTGACTTTCCCACCACGAACTTGCCTCCAAGATTGTCGCCATGGCAGGCGACGCACTTGCCGACCGCCAGGACGAGATGATGGCCCCATTCGATCGCCGCCGAATCCGTGGGTATCACGACCGCTTCCACATCCGTGGGATATGTCCGGGCCATACGGGTAGATGTCACGGCATATACAACCGCGAGGCACACTATGACGATCGTCACGACGCCACCGACTATGTAACCAATCCATTTGATCAGGCTTCTCATCATGCTTCCCGTTGCCTTGCGTTTGTTTGCCACAGCGGCAGAAAAACATAAAAGAAGCCCGAATACAGGTCTAGCCCGGTTTATGCGCTGCCGATGCGAAACGACTTCGTCCATTTCTCCTCACCAACCTCCAGATGCAATACCGCCAGCTCGGCAGCAGCGACCTTAAAGTGTCCGAGATCTCGCTCGGATCGTGGCTCACCTACGGCCTCGGAGTTGACGACTCGAATGCGCAGGCCTGTCTCGACCGTGCCTTTGACCTCGGTATCAATTTCATCGACACCTCAAACATCTACGGCCGGGGTGCTGCCGAAACGTTCCTCGGAAAAGCGCTGAGCGGGCGAGAGCGCTCGAGCTATGTACTCGCAACGAAGCTCTACTTCCCGATGACCGATACTGACCGAGGGCTGTCGGCGGCGCAGGTCTACAAGCAGATCGACGCTTCGCTTGCACGCCTTCGCACCGATCACGTGGACCTGTACCAGTGCCACCGCTATGACCGGACGACCCCCCTCGAGGAGACAATGCACGCACTCACCGAAGTGGTTCGTCAGGGAAAGACGCGCTACATCGGGTTCAGCGAATGGACGGCGGAACAGATCGGTGCGGCGCTGGCGATTCCTGGCGTCGAGAGATTCGTCTCGAGTCAGCCACAATACTCCATCCTCTGGCGGGCGCCCGAGGAGGAAGTCATTCCGCTCTGTGCAGCAAACGGTATGGGCCAGATCGTCTGGTCGCCTCTCGCACAGGGAGTGCTCACCGGCAAGTACCTTCCCGGGCAGCCACCACCGCCGGATTCCCGAGCGGTAAGTCCGAAAATGAACACTTTCTTTGGTCCCGATTTGAGAACTGACCGTACTCTCTCCACCGTGCAGCAGCTTCGACCAGTTGCCGAAAGTGTCGGCCTCACTCTCGCTCAGCTCTCGCTGGCCTGGGTCCTGCGCGAGCCAAATGTCTCTTCAGCAATCGTCGGCGCCAGTCGCCCCGCCCAGCTGGATGAAAACGCCGCAGCATCGGGCGTAAAGCTCAGCGAGGAGACGTTGAATGCCATCGACGCCGTGACGCTCCCATTGTTGGAAACGTTTCAAGGCACGCAGTAGTCGACCCGGAGCGAGACAGAGCGCCCGGCGCGTTCCTTCGCCTGTCCCTACTTCAGAAATCGCTCCGCGAGCTGAGCCAGCCGCTCGTCGCCACTCTGAATCGCGCGGTCGAGGATCCGCTGCACGTGTGGCCGGAGACGCGTCTCTCCCCAGTAATAGCCAGTCGCCATTTCGGCGCTCCCCGTTAGACCATCGCGCGCCGCGTCAAGAAGTGCTTCAGCGGCGGCGGCGTCAAATTCAGGGTCGTCGCGGTCCGGGAGGACATAGCGACGAGACGGATCACCCCAGGGTCCTGCGTCCTCGTTGACGAAAGCTCTCGACACTGGTGCTGCTCCTTACTGCAGGTAGCTCACTTGGAGGCCGGCGGCGTTGTCGCGACGTGCTTGGTGATTTTCCATGATCCGTCCGGCTGACGAGCAAACGCAACCAGATACTGCCCATGAATGGTCTGTGGCTTCGCATTCGGAGGCGTCAGCTCCTGTGTGAATTCGCCGAAGTCATAGCCAACCTTCTCGTTCGCAACCAGCTGTTTGGAGTCGAAGCTGGTCACGCTGGTAATCGGGAACGACTTGGCAAATGCCTCCTGAATGGCCGCTCTGCCGTGGGCCGGCGGCGTTCCCGTGCCGACGAACACAGCGTCATCAGCATAAAGTACAGCCACCCCTGCTGCGTCATCCCTTTTCTCGGCGGCAAGCCACGCATTGCGAACCTTCAGGATTGCTGCTCGCCCCGCCTCGCCATTGCCCGCCGGCTGCGCGGTTGTCGCGACGCTCACCGTGTCGCTTGGTCTTGGACTTTCCTTGCTGCAAGCTGCCAGGACCAATGCCGAAATAACTACAAGCGCCTTCCACACCACTCCTCCCCGGTTGTTCACATTCCCTTCACAGCGTGCGGCCTGTAAGGTGCCTCCACCTTCTTCACCTGCTCCTCGCTCAACGTCACATCGAGCGCTTTTACTGCAGTTTCCAGGTGCCCCATCTTTGTAGCGCCAACGATTGGCGCCGCAACCCCGGGCCTCGACAGCAGCCACGCGAGTGCAATCTCCGCCGGCGACACTCCCGCTTCGGCCGCAACCTGGCGCACGGCGCCAATCACCTCCGGATCACCCGGGGAATCGTACAGGTCCACCGCGTACTGGTCATTGACCGCACGTGTTGTTCCTTCAATGGGAGAAGGCGTAGTCCGTGCCAGCCGTCCGCGAGCAAGTGGCGACCATGGAATCACCCCGATCCCTACCTCAACGCACAACGGAATCATCTCCCGTTCTTCTTCACGATAGACGAGGTTGTAGTGGTTCTGCATGGAGACGAATCGCGCCCACCCCATTCTCTCCGATACGGTGAGTGCCTTTGCCATCTGCCAGGCATAGCCCGAACTAGCTCCGATATAGCGGACCTTTCCCTGCTCGACGAGTTGATTGAGCGCACCCAGAGTCTCCTCGATTGGAACTGTTCCCTTGAATCGGTGGATTTGATAGAGATCGATTGTTTCCACGCCAAGGCGCTTCAGACTCGCCTCACATCCCTGCACAATGTGCTTTCGTGACAGCCCTCCCATGTTCGGGCCATCACCCATCGGGAAATGAGCCTTCGTCGCGAGGACAATTTCCTCCATCTTCGCCATTTCCCGCAGTGCACGTCCGGTGATTTCTTCGCTCACGCCCATGGAATACATGTCGGCCGTGTCGAAGAAATTGATTCCCAGCTCGAGCGCTTTCTTGAAGAAAGGCCGGGCGTCCGGCTCATCGAGAACCCACGGACGCCACTTTGAGCTGCCGTAGCTCATGCATCCGAGGCAAATACGTGAAACGGTGAGACCGCTGCGGCCTAGTTGTGTGTATTGCATATGACAGGATGCTATCCGGTTACTGAACGTCCCCGCAAGCACCTTCATCGCATAGCGGCCTCGGCACGCAGGCCATATTTTGAGCCGCAATGAGAGCTTTTGTCCATTTTCTCGCGGCTTCGGGAATCGGCCTGGCGGCGACCAATGCCCCGGCACAGACACCGCCGCTGCAAGCGCCGCCCGTGCCCCGAATCATTCTCGCCATCGGCGCCCATGCTGGCGACATGGAGCTCACCGCGGGCCCGCTTCTCATCCATCAGCACAAGCGCGGTGACCGCGTCGTGATTCTCCAGATGACGCTCGGCGAAGGCGGCAATCCCCGGATGTCGCCGATGGCCTACGGAACTCAGAAACGCCGGGAAGCTCTCACAGCGGATTCGGTCATTGGCGCCGAGACGATCTTCGCTCCTTACAAGGACGGCGAGATCCCCAACGACGACGACGCCCGTCGCTATGTTGCCGACATCATCCGCCAGGTCAAACCAACGTATATCGTCACCCACTGGCAAAAGAGCATCCACAAGGATCACTCCAACACCAGCGCGATTGTCCAGGACGCGGTTCTGCTCGCCTCACTCGACGGAGTACAGACCGGGCACCCCGCACATCGCGGGATTCGCGGCATTTACTACACGGACAACTGGGAAGACGCAGAAGATTTCAAGCCATACATGTATGTCGACGTCAGCGACGACATGCAGCAATGGCGCGATGCGGTCACCCACTACGAGTTCGTCCGCGGAGGCATCTCATCCTTCCGCTACCTGGACTACTATGATGCCCTCTCGATCGTGCGGGGAGCAATTGCCGGCAAGCAGCGTGCGGTGACCTTCGACATTGACAGCTTCGGCAAGCGACGCGTCCTCGACTGGCTGCCGTGACGTGATGCGAATCCGCTGGCTTGTCCTTCTTTGCGCAGCATCGCCCTCGATCCACGCGCAGCCGCCGGCCTCGCGCAGCTTTATCCGCATCAACCAGCTCGGCTATCTGCCTGACGCGCCCAAGACGGCCATCGTCTGCTCGCTCGATTCCGTCCCGATCAAGTCCTTCACCGTGCAGGATGCGTCGGGCAGCGTAGTGTTTGGTCCGCGTGCCGCGAAAAGCTCGGGCTCGTTCGGGCCATGTGCATCCACTCACCGTCTCGATTTCTCGGCGTTGCGGAAATCGGGACGCTACACCATCGTCGCCGGGGGGGTCGCTTCGCCCCTCATCCGCATTGACCCGAATGCATACGCCGGCGCAGGCGACACGCTGCTCTACTACATGCGGCAGCAGCGATCAGGATTCAATCCGATCATCAAGGATTCGGTCCACACGCACGATGGAATCATCGTCGATCATCCCACGAGAACGGGAGAGTTCATCAACGTCTCCGGAGGATGGGCCGACGCCTCGGATTACCTCCAGTACGTAACGACTTCCGCGAATGCCACATTCGTCATGTTGATGGCATACCGCGATAATCCCCACGCCTTCGCCGACAACTTCACTGCCGACGGACTTCCCGGCTCAAACGGTGTACCCGACATACTCGACGAAGCCCGCCACGGTCTCGACTGGCTGCTGAAGATGTATCCCGGTGGCGAGGACATGTTCAATCAAATCGCCGACGACCGTGATCACCGCTACTTCGACCTTCCCTGGAAGGATTCTTCCGATTATGGCTGGGGTCATGGGAAGGAGCGCCCGGTCTATCCGTGCACCGGCAAGCCGCAGGGATTGATCAAGGCGAAGAACAGATCCACCGGCTATGCCTCTACTGCAGGCAAGTACGCAGCCGCGTTCGCACTCGGTGCATCGGTTTTCGCCAGGCGGGAGCCGGGGTTCGCCGCAACACTCCGGGAGCGGGCTCTCGCCGCATATCGTCTCGGACAAAAGCATCCCGGTGTCTGCCAGACCGCACCGGGAGGACAACCCTACTTCTATGAGGAAGACAACTGGAAGGACGACATGGAGCTCGGTGCGGCATCACTGCTCGACGCCACCGGACAACAGCGCTATCTCGGTGACGCGCTCGCCTACGCGCGCGCTGAGCCGGTGACTCCATGGATGGGAGCGGACACAGCGCGACACTACCAATGGTACCCGTGGCACAACAACGGGCATTACGAAGCATGGCGACATGGATCACCGGCCGAGCGTGCTCAACTCGCAAGTTTTTACCAGCGGGGCCTGGCCGCTGTGGCTGCCCGAGCGAATAACGGGTTCCGCGTCGGAATTCCATTCATCTGGTGCTCGAACAACCTCATGGCGAGCTTCGCTACACAGGCATATCTCTACCGCCGAATGACTGGCGACAAGCGCTTCAGGGAATACGAATCAGCCGCGCTTGACTGGCTCCTCGGCGCAAATCCCTGGGGAGTGTCCATGGTCATCGGCCTTCCGCAATCGGGAGTCTACGCGCGTGATCCCCACTCCGTGATTGCAAAAACCCTCAAGCTCCAGCTGACCGGCGGGCTCATTGACGGGCCGGTGTATCGCTCGATCTACAAGAATCTCCTTTTCATCAGCCTGCACGACCCCGATGAGTATGCGCCGTTCAACACCGGGTTCATCGTTTATCACGACGACATTGGAGATTATTCGACGGACGAGCCGATAATGGACGGCACGGCGAACCTCACGTACCTGTTCGCGGCCATGGCCCATCGATAGAGCGCGTGCCCGAGCTGCCAGACATCACCGTCTACATCGAGGCAATCGGGCGTCGCGTCATCGGCCACACTCTCGAGCATGTCCGTGTCGTGAGCCCGTTCGTTCTGCGATCAGTCGACCCGCCGCTCATCGATGTCGAAGGCCAGCGAGTCACGTCTGTTAGCCGCATCGGAAAACGCATCGCGATTGGCTTCGACAACGATCTCTGGATTGTGATTCACCTGATGATTGCGGGCCGCTTTCGCTGGCTGCCGACGGGGGCGAAGATCCCCGGAAAGCTCGGCCTCGCTGCGTTCGACTTTGACAACGGATCGCTGGTTCTCACCGAAGCTGGGTCCACCAGGCGGGCTTCGCTCAACGTCGTGGCAGGCGAAGCAGCCTTGCAGGAGATCGACCGCGGTGGGGTCGAGCCCCTCGAGTGCTCGCTTTCCGAGTTCACCGCGCGCCTTATGAGTGAAAATCACACGCTCAAGCGCGCGCTCACCGACCCGACGCTGTTCAGCGGCATTGGCAACGCGTATTCCGATGAGATTCTCCATCAAGCGCAGCTGTCACCGCTCAAGCTTACGAGCCGCATGACGACGGAAGAGATCTCACGCCTCTTCGACGCCACACGCGAGACACTTCTCGACTGGATAGGCCGGCTGCGCGCGGATGCCGGCGATGATTTCCCGGCGAAAGTCACCGCGTTTCGCGACGGGATGGCTGTTCACGGGCGCTATGGGAAACCGTGTCCCGTATGTTCGACCCCCGTGCAGCGCATCCGCTACGCCAGCAACGAGACGAATTATTGTCCGCGCTGTCAGACCGATGGCAGACTCCTCGCCGACCGCGCCATGTCCCGCCTTCTCAAACAGGACTGGCCGCGATCAATTGACGAGCTCTATTGAGTCGAAGCTACACCACGAACAAGCAGATCGAATCGTGTCGGGATGAGAGATTGTCCGCCGTCGCATACCATCACCGCGCCGGTGATGTAACTGGCTGCCGCTGAACATAGGAACAGAGCAAGATCCGCTATGTCCGATTTCTCGGCGAATCGTCGCAGGGGAATCATTTTCGTCGCAGATTCTCGTGCACCCTCAGTCGGCATGAGCCGTCGTACACCCTCAGTACCGTTCACTGGCCCGGGTGCGATCGAGTTCACCCTGACGCCTTCTGGTCCCCATTCCAGCGCAAGCGTTTTCGTCAGCATGTCGACTCCCGCCTTCGCCGCGCAGACATGCGCCTGCATCGCCATCGGAACGAACGCCTGCGGGGCTGAGATGTTCACGATGGAGGCACCCGGGCGGTTGAGGTGCTCGAATGCCGCGCGACAGGTGTTGAACGTTCCGAGCAGATCGATGTCCACTACGGCCTTGAAGCCGTTGGCGGACATTCCGAGGGCGGGGGCGGGAAAGTTTCCCGCCGCTCCGCAAACCACAATGTCGATTCTGCCCAGCTTCTCCCTGGCGGCGGCAATCGCGATTGCGAGAGCGTCGTAGTCTCTCACGTCCGCGGAGAAACCGGCAGCCATCCCACCGCCATCTGCGATCCCCGCCACGGCTGCGTCGAGCTTCTCCTGCGTACGTCCAATCAGAGCTACTTTCGCACCGTGCTGGGCAAAGCGTTCTGCGATTGCCAGGTTGATTCCGCTTCCGCCTCCGGTTACCAGAGCAACCTTGTCCTTTAACTGTCCCTCACAGAATACCGGCGTCATTCAGCTGCTCCAGATGGTGGTTTGCCAACGCGTTTCTTTTCGCTTTTCTCCAGTTGTGCCTTTTCGTGATGCCGGCTGCGTCGAAGCTCCGGCAATTTGCCGCCCGAGAACATCTGAGCCGCAGCCGCGGTTGAGATCCTTTCGACGGCCTTTCGGTCCAATGTCAGCTCGACTCCTTTATCGGTCGTTCTCTCCTGAAGCAGGCCGGCTGACCGAAGCAGGTGGACATGGTGAGAGATTGTGGCCTTCGATACGCCGAATACTCTCGCGAGCTCGACCGACGTTTTCGGCGACTCGGCAAGAAGAAAGGCCATGGCATACCGCGTCGTGTCGCCGAGCGCGCGAAAGCCAAGCTCAGGATCGGAATGAGCGGCAAAGGCCTGTCCGACACGCTCGTGGAGAAGAGCCGGATCGAAAACCGGGAGATACAGGCGCACAGAGCCGTCAGCATCTCTGTACGCTCCCCATATTCGCTTGTCATTGAACGCTGAGGGGATCACGTGAATCTCGGTCAGCGTTCGGTACGCGAACGTCGTCGAGCCACGGGGGCTTGCCACGACCTGCTTCCTGTCGTCGAATGTCACCGGCAGCCCAACCTCGCCGGCAAAGACCCCCAGCGAGCTGCCCTCGAGCACAGCCCGCATCGAGCTCGCATGTGCCACCATAAGCCGCTCCAGACCTTCCCAGGTTTCCTTGAACGCGCTCGTCCAGAATTGATCGAGCACGTTCAACATATCGGAACGATATGCTGCGGGTTCGGTGATGATTCTCATGAACGCGCGCGCGCTCGGACTGGATTCACTGAACGGATGCAGGCCCATCACGGTCACGAGTGCGTTTCCGGATTCGGCTTCAGAGGCCGCCGCACCGGCCAGCGACGTGCGGTCGGCGAGCAATGCCTCCACCGTCCCGTCGCCGCGGAATACACCGCCGAGTATCGCCTGCTGGAAGGCCGCGTTGCCGAGCGATTCTATGGCATCCCTGATTTCGGGGAAGGTCGGCTCGGGTTTGGCGTCACGAAGGGAGTCGGCGAGGAGTGCCCACATGATCGGGCGCGGTGCGACATTCTCGATGTGCCGCTTTAGCGCGTGTGGCAGCAGCCGTTCAGCCTCCTGACGCCACTGAGCCGCGAATTCGGTGTTTTCGCCGAGTGTGCGGAGAGCGTAGAAGATCTCGAACCGTGGTGTGACGCTGAAGCGAACGAGCGACCGAACGGGAGCGCGTGTGGCCATTCAGTTAGGTACTAGTCTAATCAGTCTCGCGCAAGTATCCGCGACCTCCCAAGCCCACGCTATCTCCTGTTTCGCTCCAGTCGCGGGTCGAACACCGATTCCTCCACACTGAAGATTCCATTCGTCGCGTCTATCTCCACCACTCCCGCCTGACCCAGGTCGCTTCCAAGGACGCCGTCGAGATCGGCGAACGTCGAAACGGCGGGAGCGAACACCAGAAGTTTCTCGAAAAGCAGCATTCTGCCACGAAGCGACAACCGCAGGCTTTCAATGAAACGCCCTCTGAATTCCTTCAGTCCCCCAAAACCCCCGACCTGCTTACGCTCTCCCACGAATGTCCGAATGCCGATCTTGTCCAGCAGACGCTGGGTAGCGTAGGTCTCCTGGGCACCGGTGTCCAATCCCACATGCACTGGAATTCCGCCCGGTGCGACAAACCGCACAATGGGCGTGCCCACCCAGAAGAAATTCCGCTGACTTTCGGCAGACGCTGCCGACCTGACAGGCCTGGTCAGCCTCACATTGCCCTTCGCGTAGTCGATGCGGACGTTGAGTCTGCTGATGATGTCGAAGCCGATAATGCCATCGATCTTTACCGTTTTTTCCGGCTTCATCAGATCGCCGACACGGATTTCCATCAGGCCGCTGTTCACGATCATTGCCGTTGTATTCCCGATGGAAATTCCACCGATGTCCAGGCTCCGGATGGCGGCCGGGCGCGCCAGCACACGGCCCGTCGCCGTAGCCACCTCGAGCGTATCATTCACCAGCGGCAGCACACCGCATTCCTCGGCAACTTCCGATGACACTATGGACATGCTCGACCCCCGTATCGAGCCAGAAAAACCGGGGTTTTCCATTGATCTGGACCGGAATTATTGGTGTGCCGGCAAGCGAGATCGTCAACGGAACGACGACGGGTTTATCCGGAAATGCCATCGTGCGCGCAGACACCCCTTTGAATGCCGCCGCCCACAATTCTACGCCGGCCCGATCCCGCTCCGTTGAGTCGCTGGCACGGGTGCTGACTGGCGAGAGATCAGCCAAGTCCTTCCACTTGTCCTGGTACTGAAGCGTCGCCGTGAGGAGAATGTGAGCGGCGGAATGGATGATCGAGTCACTGGTACTGCGGCTCAGGCTGTCGAGCACCAGCTCGGCTTCGTCATGTTGCCCGGACATCACCATGCGCAGCGCGGCCGCGAACCGACGCTCATCCGGGCTGCTGGGATGCCCCCCGACATAATCGGGATCGAGATTCGCCATGGCGTTCCAGAAGTTCTTCGCCGGAGCAGGCCTGCGTAGCCGTATTGCGGCCCGTCTCGCCGTATCGAGCCTCACAATCGCCGCCGTTTTCACTTCTATCGGCTTGGATGCGCACGCGACCGCAACCACGACAATGGCGCTGACGATCCCTGCGCGTATCCAGCGAGTGGCGAGGGTCGGGATCACTGCTCCATGAGTCTCGGAATGGGAATCATTAATATGTCTTCGTGCGCATCGGCTGCCATGTCCGGAAAAGGCAAATTCTTTCAATCCGTTTGGCGGCGTTCGATCGTATAACAACCGGTACCACCGGCGCCATCCAGGCGTCGAGCGTGCCGATTATCAGCGAGGCGACTTTTCAATGACCGACAAGATTCATAAGTCCGATGCCGAGTGGCAGCAGCAGCTCACTCCCGATCAATATCGAATTACGCGAAAGAAGGGAACCGAGCCAGCATTCACCGACAAATACAACTCCTCACATGAACCGGGAGTCTACCGCTGCGTTTGCTGCGGCAACGTTCTCTTCGACTCAGACGCGAAGTTTGATTCAGGTACGGGATGGCCAAGCTTTCATTCTCCCGCGTCTGACGAAAGTGTCAGCACCGAGACTGACCGGAGCCTTTTCGTGACCCGCACCGAAGTGATGTGCAGCAGATGCGATGCGCACCTGGGCCATGTCTTCGACGATGGGCCGGCCCCCAGCGGCCTGCGCTACTGCATCAATTCCGCGGCGTTAGAGAAGTCCGGGAAAACCGACAAAGCGAACGGCTGACGCCGGAACCAAGGTGAGGGCTGTCCCTTGACGGCGTCGCTTGACGGCGTCGCTTGACGGCGGACGCCCAGCAGCGAGATTTCCGGGATTCCATACAATCTTCGCCCCGAGTACGGAGGAGTAATGCACCACAGGATTACCCGCGTTGTGCCGATTCTGGCTACCGCGGCGATTGCGGCATGCTCAGTCAAGGAGGCGCCGAACACTGCTGCCACTGACACCAGTGCTGCCGCCAATGCCAGTACCGCTGCGCCGGCTACCGCAAACGTCGTTCACATTACAGCCAAGGATTATACCTTCGACGCGCCTGTAACGATTCCAGCCGGCCTCACGACACTTCATTTGATGAACGAGGGAAAAGAGGCGCATCAGGCACAGCTCCTCAAGCTCACCGACGGAAAGACCTACGACGACATGGTCGCCGGCATGAAGGCGATGAAGCCGGGCGAGCCGCCTCCGGCGTGGATAGTTCCAGTGGGCGGGCCGAATGCTGCGCCCCCAGGTGGTACCTCAGCGACAACGCAAACGCTCGAGCCCGGCAACTACGCGATCGTCTGCTACATTCCCGCGGCCGATGGTGTGCCGGATGTAATGAAGGGAATGTCGCGCGGACTCGTGGTCACGCCTTCCACTGCTGCCTTGGTAGCGGAGCCGACTCCTACGACCACGATTACTCTCTCGGACTACAAGTTCGACTTGTCGTCGCCGCTCAAAAGCGGCGAGAACATCATTCGCGTTGAGAATACGGCCGCCCAGCCACACGAAGTTGTCATCTTCAAGCTTGCCCCAGGCAAGACAATGAAAGATTTCCAGGCCTGGCTGCCGGTTTCCGACAAAACGCCGCCACCCGCGATTCCGTTCGGTGGAGTTGTCGGACAGGTCAAGGGAGGTCACGCCTTCTTCACGGCAACTCTCGATGCGGGGGATTACGTCCTCGTCTGCTTCCTGCCCGACGCGAAGGACGGCAAGCCCCACTTTGTTCACGGAATGGTCCAGCCGGTCAAGATTACCTGATTCACCATTGCTGCCGAAAACAACAAACCCGCGACTCGAGCGCGGGTTTGTTGTTTTCAGCCTCGTCAGCTGGTCAGTTGCCACCGCCACTACCGCCGCTGGTTTCGCCAGTCGGTCGCTTGCCGTCTCGCGGAGCGCGAGCTTCCGGAGCGCCGGCTCTTGGAGGGCCGCCACCGGGCCCAGCGCCCGGCGGACCAGACGACCTGGGACTCGGCAGACTGACCAGCAGTGACGTAATCGCCAGGACAACTGCGGCAAAACTGAGCTCCGCCGTGGCCGATCGCTTGATCGCGAGCGCTGCCTGCTCGTTACCAAGCTGGGGCTTCATTCGGCGCCAGTTCCAGGCACCCAGCAGCAAGACGATCACAACGACACACAGCTTGGCATCGAGCGCGTAGCCGTACGGCGTTGTCCACAACGAATTCAGGTGCTTGAGATGTCGCCACGCAGTCGTCACGCCTGTCACGCCCAGCAATCCCGCCGCAACGAGCGCCAGAGGCGAGAAGCGCGAGACCATCTCGGCGACAAGCTGCCCGCGCTCATCACCGGACTGGGACACGCGCAGCACAGACGTAATGCCCGCGAGCAGAAAAACCATGAGCGTGCCGAGCCACAGCGACGCGGCAACTTCATGAAGAGGGTTCACCAGCGAGAACCACTTGCCGGTTGTGATGTTGCGAAGCGCGTAGGCGATGGCCGTGAGAGCCGCTATCACCCACGCCGCTCGCATCCGCTGCGCGGCAAGTGCAAAACAGATCACAAACAGCGCTATACACCCGATCTGAAAGAGCTGCTTCGGCCCGCCCGCACTCACCACGCCCATCAGCGTTGTGTGCTTCTGGACCGCCCGTTGAGACAAGCCAACGAGAAGAGTGACCACCATCAGCAGGCCGCCCGTCAATCCGATCACGCCGGCGCGCCGGTCCGCGCGATCGACAGCGCTTCCGCCGATATTCACGCCGTGTTCCGAGCGTAAGGATTTCACGACCTGAAAATGGAATCCGAGCGCTCCGTAAACTGCGAAGAACGACAGAAATCCAATGTACTCGAGCGCCATCTTTCCCAGCGTGACGTGCTCTTCGCCTTCCTGCAGCAGCAGTGCGTAGTGAATCATGGGTTCCGGAATTGTAGTTGGCTGTATTACGAAGCCGACAGCAGAAACGCTGTCGGCTCAAACAACTCCGGCACGAACCGCGCCCGTGACGAGCGGGCCGTGGTTCTTCAGTGGCAACCGTTTATTACGGCGATCACCCGCTCGATGTCACGGAGATTTGTCGCCAGTCCCGGCGACGCACGAACAGCCCCGACCGCGAACTTTTCTCCCATACAGGAGCCAAAGCGCTCGATCGAAAAACCCTGCTCCGCAGCCGCGCCAAAGCATCGGGCAGCGGCTTCGGCAGGAAATCCAAACGCGGCCTCCGACGCACCGGGATTGCAGAAACATCCAGCGCGAATTACGACTCCCGCGTCCCGCGCCTTTCGCTCGACCTCCTGGTGCGGTACGACCCTGCCGTTGCTGCCAATGACGTTGAACACCACCGTCGCACCACGTGCCCGGAGATTCGACGGCCCGTAGATACGCACCGCCGGTCTTCCATCGTCGTGATGCAGCGACTGTAATCGATCGAGCAGCTCTCCGGTCAAAGACATCACGTGCGTGTTGATCCGGGCTAGTCCCACCTCGGCGATAAAGTCGAACCCCGGCTCCAGCGCCGCGATGTTGAGAAACGCCGGAGTTCCATCCTCGAACCCCGTCTCGCCCGCCCGCAGCAGATGGGTCCTGTTCTGCACCGACACATATTCTACGGTTCCACCTGCGAACCACGGTCGTCTCAGCCTGGTAAGCGAATCCCGTCGTGCCACGAGCGCCCCGACACCAGTGGGCAGACCGAAGATCTTGTACATCGATAACGCGACGAAATCTGCTGGCCATTCACTGAGACTCAATTGATTGGCCGGTACGAAGGCAGCCGCGTCCAGCAGAACCGTATATCCGAGGTCATGTGCAGTGGAAATGAGCCCGAGTGGGTGCTTGACGCCGGAGAAATTCGATTGAGCGGGAAACCCGAAGAGATTCTGTCCGGGGGCTACTGCCTCTCTGAGAAATCTTTCCGGCTCTCGGAGACGAAGCTCGTCATCGAGCGGCAGGTACCGCACCGGTGATCCCCCTCTCAGAGCAAATTCCCGGATGCCGTTCATCGAGTTGTGATTGTCAGCAGACAGCAGCAGGCTGCCTTCGCTGCTGAACTGGAAGCTCTCTGCGATCAGCTTTATCGCCGCGCTCGCGTTGGCGGTAAAGCACACCACGTAATCGTCGGGCGAAGCATCGAGGAACTCGAGCAGCATCACGCGAGCATTATCGATTATTGTCGTGCTCGCCTGGGAAGATCCGCTTTCCGAGTGGGGGTTGCCGAACACGGATTTCTCCAGCAGGTCGGCATGAGAGCGCACCTGGCGCTCCGCATACAGGGCGCTGCCCGTATAGTCCACGTAGGCCAGGCCGGCGCGATCGAGGCGCGCGAACTCCGTATCGCGCAGATGCGCGACGAATTCGTCAGCGGCACTCTTTGCTTGTGCGATCGCTGTCGGTGCTAACAACGGCGAGCCTGTGCGAAAGTTGTGAAATCCGCGAGAGGCGCCGGTCGGAATCGAACCGACGAGTAGCAGATTTGCAGTCTGCCGCCTTACCACTTGGCCACGGCGCCGAAATTAGAACGCCTGTGCGCTGGTACGCACAAGCGCCTCGTTATCTTAGCCGAGCCCTCCGTCTGTCGCTACCTCCGATACTCTAGTGCAGACATGCGTTTGGAGCCAGGCCATGGCCGTTCGTCACCTTTGATGGCGCGCCACAGTATGCGATTGAAGAGCTCCTCGTTCGATGCATCTTCCCGGTCCAGCACCAGGCTCCGTGACTCCTGCGCACCGATTCCCACCCGCGGGTTCCGGTCGTTGAGCGAGACACCAGGCGTCAGCGCAACGTACGGTCGCGTGTCAGGGGTATCTCTCCAGATTGTCCGCAATGGGCGGCCGTAGTGGTCGAACTGCGACAATCTACCCAGGCCGAGCAGCTCTTCGATTGTCGCCAGCACATCCGTGGTATTTGCGAACGAATGAGACACGGCACCGCTGCTGTAAGGAGAGATCACCAGCAGCGGTGATCGATGCGAATCCACATGGTCCGACCCATTCTGCGCGTCGTCCTCGAGCACGAACATGACGCTGTTCTTCCAGAAGCTTGTCTTCGACAACGCCTCCACCATGCGGCCAAGTGCCAGGTCGTTGTCGGCCATGAAGGCCAACGGTGTCGGGCTACCTGCCGCCATGCCTGAGGTATGGTCGTTCGGCAGCCTGACGATCTCGAGCGTCGGCATGGTTCCGGATTTCTCGAACTCCTTGAGCTCTGCTATCCAGATGTCGGCACGTTTCTGATCCGGGATGCTCATGCTGAACCCCGGATAATCTCCGTTTGTATGGTCGCTCAGAAACGGTTTGTTGGCTCTGTATCCCGCCGGACGACTTCCATCCGGAAGAAAACCGAGCGGAATCACGAACTCTCCGTAATTGCGAAAGGTGATTCCGGCTCGCTGAGCGAGATTCCACAGATAGCCGCTGCCCGGCTCTGCTACGTCATCCAGTGGAATCGCGTCGCGATTCGTTCCCTCGTAGTCGTAGGAGCGGCCGCGACGGGAGTAATTAGAGGGTATGGTCTTTTCGGAATAATCCGTCACGTACGCCGCTGTTGACCAGTTGTGGCCATCAGGGCTTACCTCCGCGTTCACGAAGAATCGGTCAAACACGCCAAAACGCTCGGCGAGCGCATGATGATTGGGCGAGACGCTGCGCGGGAAGAACACCAGTGACGTGTCTCCGTCGCCCGAAGGCAGATCGCCGAGTATCTGATCGTACGTCCTGTTTTCCTTGATGATGTAGATCACGTGCTGAATTGGCGGGTAGTGCCGGGCGACGCCCGTGCCATTCCAGCCATTGGCGTTTGCCACACGCTGCGAATAGCCGCTCAGTTCCGCCGCGTTTGCATTTGCTGCCGCCACCATCGTCACTGTCCCCGACGTCTGGCCCAGCGTGTAGCCGCGCGGATTTCTGGTGGATGGCCGGTTCGGCTCGGGTCCGGTTGGATTGGCCGCGGTTCCCTTGCCCTTGCCGTTCACCACAAACAGCGAGTCGCCGGCCGCAGCGACTGCCGATGTGTACCATCCCATCGGGATTCTGCCCGACAGAACGTCACTGGCGCGTGATGCTCCGTCGCTTACACCGGATGTACCGGCTGAAAGATCGAACACCCCGACGTCGTTGTTGTCCGCTTCAGCGACGAAGAGTCTCTTTCCGTCAGCAGACAATGCCAGTCCATTGGGCGTGCTTCCTTCATGCGGCCCCGCCGGGGGTGCATCGTCGAGTGTGGCCATTACGCGCCCCGCCCGCGTATCCACTACTGAAATCCGGTCAGTGCTTCCGGACGCAACGAACAGCCGGCTTCCATCCCGCGACAGAACAACAGCCGAAGGATGCCGCGCAACACTCACCTTTCCTGCATCCTGTAACGATCCGTTGCCGACAGGGTGAAAAACAGAAACTGTGGAGCCGCCCCAGGCAGACACATAAACTGACCCGTCGCCTGCGACCACAACTCCGTATGGATATCGCTCAGTCGCAAATCGCTGCGTGACCGTACGGCTCGCGACATCCACTACCGCAAGTGAGTCCGCCAGGTTCTCCGCGACATAAAGTGTTTTTCCATCCGGTGACAGAGCGATGCCAGCAGGATAGCGTGTTCCAGGCTTGTCCTTCGGTTTGTTTGCGAGAGCAATTGTATCTGCTGGCCCCGCACGGCCATCGGCCCAGCTGTACCTGTAAACAACGTCTTCATTTCCCCCTGAGGCGTAGAGTGACTTGCCGTCGGCGCTGAACGTCAAGCCGAGAAATGCCGCCGGTTGCGACAGATTCTGAGTGATTTCACCGGTGCCTCGGTCGAGTATCTGGACTCCCTGCTCCCGCCACCCATTGAGCAGAATCGCGATTCGCTTTCCATCGGGAGAAAGAGCCACCGCGAGCGGCATCGAGCCCACTTCGAATGAGTGGCCCGCGGGATCCAGACGGGCTCCCGTCGGCAATCTCGGCTGTTCGGCAGTGCCTGCCGGCACGTTGGAGCTCGGACCCGGCGCGGCACAGGCGGCGGACATGAAGATCGAAGCAATCACAATACGGTTGATGCGCATTCGGCGTGATCCTGAAGATTGTTTTTCGACAATAAAGTTGTCATTGACACTGTCCGCCGCTAGTTCGATACTCCCGCGGTGAATACCGCTCCCAACACGATTCGCATCATTGCCGCTACGGCGAGCGACATTCCTCTCATACTGTCGTTCATCCGCCACCTGGCAGAATACGAGCGGCTCGCTGACGCCTGTGTCGCCACCGAAGAGGGCATCCGCCGCACTCTGTTTCAGGAGCCGCGTGCAGCCGAGGTGCTGTTCGCATACGACGGCAGTGCCCCCGTGGGGTTCGCGCTGTTCTACCACAACTATTCCACATTCCTGGCGCGGCGCGGGTTGTTTCTCGAAGATCTTTTCGTCATCCCTGAAGCCCGCGGCAAAGGCATCGGCTACACACTACTTTCGTCGTTGGCCGAGATTGCGCTTTCCCGTGACTGCGCACGAATGGAGTGGTCGGTACTCAAATGGAATCAGCTCGCGATCGACTTCTACCTCCGGCTCGGTGCTGTCCCTCTGGATGGGTGGGCCACCTATCGTCTGACAGGAGATTCTCTTCGGCGACTTGCCGCCGTTCCGGGTTGACTGAACACCCGATTCCTATTGGCTGTCCATTCCATATTTTCCACGGCTTGTGAGATACAATTAGCCTCACCATGACAGCACCAACTCCCCCAGCGCCTAAACCGAAGCCGACTTTCTTTCGCCGGCGCTTCGCTCCGCTAATTACGGCATGGGCGGTTGCCCTCTCGATCGCCGGGCTCATTTACTGGTTTGAGAGATCGATGCCGGCATTCCATGAAGTGGTTGGTCCACTCTATTGGATCATTGCCACAATCATGCTGATCGGAACCTGGCGATGGATTCGCACCAGAGGGAGACCGGCACATGACCGGCGCGAAGCAGATCGCCGGCATACCGACCGCCGAGACCAGTCCACCAGCGAGCCACCTGACGCACCCGTAACATGAGACTGTTTCAGCTTTATCGTCGCCGTCGCATTATGACGGCGTAGGCAATCGGCCCCAGCAGCACCGCTACAACTGCGCCGAGGATTGCCGGACCGCCGTAGTCACCCTGACTGATCTCGATGGCCACGACTCCCACGAGAATGATCGCCGGCAGAAGAGCTAGTGCCGCCACACCAGCCTGGCCGAGTGGAATGCGAAACGTGCCTCGCAAATCCGGCGCTTTTTTTCTCAGGGCAATCAACGCCGCAAACTCCAGGAACAGCGCCAACGAGTACAGAAGCACATCAGCGACAACCAGGTGCACGAAAGAAAGCAGCGCAAACGCGGAGTAGAACACCGCGGACACAAGTACTGCAGTTCTCGGGGTCGAGTACCTATCCACCGTCGCCAATTTTCTCGGCAACAGTCCGTCTGTCGCCATGGCAAAAGGGATTCTCGAATAGGAGAGAAGGAGCGCGTTGAACAGCGCCACCGCGCTCACCATTCCTCCGACGGCGAGCATCACCGCCAATGGCTCCCCCAACGAGCCGGTTGCCATCCTTGCAATGTCAGGCCACCCACCTTCCCGCCATTTCGTCCAGTCGCTGGCTGCGAGCGTTGCCGAGACTGGCAGCAGGTATCCGAGAGTTACGAGAGGAAGCGCAATTGCCAGTGCCCGGGGATAGCTGCGGGACGAGTCACGAACCTCTCCCTGAACGGTCGAGGCGTTGTCCCAGCCGATGTAGTTCCACAATGCAATCGAAAGCCCGACACCAAGACCACCTATTCCGGCGTGGTGTGCGCCAGCTGCGGCTTGCCATGGCCAATGAGTGATATGAGCCAGTGATGCGATTGTCACCAGCAAAAAAACCGCAAGTATAAAGCCGCCAGTGACCACCGATACGAACCCTACTCTTCCCGCGCCGCGCAGGTTAATCCCGGTAGCCACCCAGATGACAGCCAGGGAAATGATCCATTGCGCCATGACACCCAGGGTCGGAACAAAGAATGCGAGATACTGGTTGAAGAGCACCGGATATATGGCCATGTCCACCAGCGAATACATCCATGTGCACCACCCGTTCTGAAAAGCCCAGAAGGGACCGAAGGCGTGGTACACCCAGCGGTAATAGCCTCCCTCCTCCGGCAGCATGCTCGCGAGCTCTCCGATTATCAGGGTCTCCGGCAGCGACCAGAGCAGCGGTATCATTGCCAGAATCAGGAGGGCGGCGGCGGGCCCCACGCTGAACACCAGGGACTCGGTGGTGAAAGCCCCGCCGGAGACATTGAAGAACATGACAGCGACGAGGGACAGAGTCGTCAGCGAGCGACGAAGGGGTAGCGGCATGACCGCGGAAGGTAGAGTCAGGCCCGGTAAGTGCAACGTGGCGGGCCCATGTCCCCCACAGACGATCCACGCACTCCGGCCAAGGACCTGACGCTCAAGTCGGACCCCCTGTTCCGGGCGTTGCGGTCGCTGATCGAGCGCGGCGGCACCATTGTCGGCGGCCTTGGAATTTTTCTTGTCGGCGGCATTGTAGTGGCAGCCATCGGTACCTGGGTCTTTACCGAGATCACCGAGACAGTCATCGCTGGTCGTACGCAGGCCTTCGACGATGCAGTGTTGAGGTGGCTCTCGACGCGTCACACGCCGTTGCTCGACGCAGCGATGCTGGAGATCACAGCACTTGGAACGGCGACAGTCGTGTTGATGATCGTCTGCGTCGCGGCGCTGTTCCTGACTCTCACCCGTCACAAGTATTCGGCTCTTCTACTCCTCGTGGCGACGGCCGGAGGTCTGTTCCTCGATCTTCTTCTCAAGCTCCGGTTCGACCGACCGCGCCCGCACATTTTCACATGGGGCACTCAGGCAGTCAGTTCATCGTTCCCTTCCGGGCACGCAATGAGCGCTACAATAGTGTATGGAACCGTCGCGTATCTGGCGGCACGACTGCAGAAACGGCGGTGGGCGCGATGGCTGACGATGCTCTTCGCAGCCATTGTGATCGCGCTCATCTGCTTCAGCCGTCTCTATTTTGGTGTTCACTACCCGTCGGACGTACTGGCAGGAGTAGTCATCGGTTTGGCGTGGGCGGCCTTCTGCATGGCTACGCTGGAGGCCATCCAGAGGTATGCGCAGCGCAATGCGGAGGAAGTCACGAAAGACGAAGCACCGGCACCAAAGGCAGCGGACGCCTAGTCCGTTCCACTCCGTTCCACCACCAGCTGAGTTAGGTCGTCAACTCGATCCCTGACGAGACTGTCTCCCGATCGAGAGAGACTCGCTGCTCGCTGCGTGATATCGTCGACCGCCGCTCTCACCGCGACGGCATCGGTTTCAATAAGCATCTGCATGAGGGCGATCGAAGGTGAGATACTCCCTTCGAGACATCGGACGAGGATGTCTTTCATTGTCGCGTCCTCGATCCCATGGACCAGACGCTTCACCGCCTCCGATTCGATGCCAGTGCGAGTCATTCAGCCACCTCGAGCTGCATGAGATTTGCCCGGATCGCTTCGAACGTCTTTCTCTGTCACGGATGCGGGAAAGGGCTCGCCTCTTGCGAACGAAGAGCGAGCGTTCATTACGCCTGATGCAAACCCCGCACCTGAGCCGCTCTCACCCGAAATTGAGGAGAATTCCCGATGGCAGCAACAAAGAAATCATCCGGCAAGGGAAAATACGGGGAGGCAGCCAGCAAGTCCGTCGAGTCTGCAATGCGCCGAAAGAAAAAAGGAACACTCAGGTCCGGACCCGGCGGAAAGGGCGGAAGGGTCAAGAGCCGCAAGCAGGCCATTGCCATTGGCCTTTCCGAAGCACGGAAGAGGGGCGCCAAGGTTCCGCAGAAATCGTCCGGCCGAAAGTCATCCTCACGGTAGTCTTCTTCCAGAACATCGCCGAACAGGTAAACGACGCCATCCAGAGAGAGAGCCCTCCGTCCCTTCTCCGGGCGCTCTCCTATGGCGCTGCCGAACCTGAAACGACTACCAGGCCCGTCGGGGACGGCATGCCCCCGACTGGCTCTTCAGTCACCGCTACCGCACGCAACGCGTTTCGATCCAGCGCGTACTTCGCTTGCATGAAAGCGTGGCCGCTGGAGTCCGGCTGGAACGTGCCTGCCGAGATCTTGGCTCTGTCAGTGACAAGCCAGACCTGATACGTCATCCCGGGCTTTGGCGGTGGCATGGTGTAGACCACCATCGTCCAGTCGTTTGATGCGCGGTTCCAGAACATGCGTCCCATTCGGATCGCGCTTTTCGTCACCAGTGGTACAATCTTCACGTCCGGTCCCGCCATCGCCGCCACAAGTGCGTCCTTCTCCGACGCCGGCGGCCGGGCGGTGTCAGCGCGCCGGCTCGTATCCGGAAGCGGAGCACGCTCAGCCAGCATAGCATTTCGCTGAGAGGTGACTCGCGCCAGCTGCACCGCCGTCACGATGAAGGCGACTGATGCCGCGAGTGCGAGCAGTCCGACCCCCGAAAAGAGATTGAACTTCGGCTTCGGCGGCAGAATCTTCTTCACCTCTGCGTCTACCGCCCGCTGCGAGCCCGGCGTGAGCTTCTGTCCCAGTCCGGTAAGGCTTGCCACTCCACGAGCCAGGTCCGGCGGCCCCGGCGCAGCTGCAGAATGAGCCTCTCGTTCGGCGCGAGCACGCATCAGCAGACGCGAGCGTATTCCGGCGCCGTGACCGGGATTCATCGCTTGCTGCGGAACGAGCTGTCCCAGCTGTGCCACCGTTTCTTCCATCGCGAAGAGCGCGGGTCCACATTCCGGGCAGGCCGCAGCGTGCTCCCGGACTGCTGCGCTGAATTCCGGCGGTGTAGCGTCGAGTGCCACGGCGGCCAGCTCCGGAAACGCCTCTTCGTGACTCAGATTCTTCACTGCGTGCTCTCACGATACATCGATAGTGGCTCCCTGAGCTTCTGCATTGCCAGCCGCATTCGCGTTTTCACAGTTCCCAGCGGCTGTCCAGTCACGTCAGCGATTTCCGTTTGACTGAGTCCCTGGAAATAGCCGAGCTCCAGCACTTCCCGCTGCTCCTCCGGAAGCTCGCGGAGCGCGGCAAGCACGTGCATCCGGCGCTCGGAGCCTTCGGCTGCAAGCGACGGATCCTGCCCGGATGCAGGCAGATTGGCTACGGCGCTGTCGCCTCGCGTCAACGGCTCTTCCCGACGTCTGTCCTTTGCCCGCAACCGGTCCAGCGCGCGACGCCGGCCAATGGTAAGAAGCCATGTCGAGACCGCGCCCCGTGATGGCTCGTACGACGACGCTTTCCGCCATGCCTGCCAGAACGTCTCCTCGACCACGTCTTCTGCTTCATCTGCATCCTTCAGCAGATGAAACACGAGCGAATACAGCGATCGCATCCAACGGTCGTAGAGAGCTCCAAGCGCAGTCTCGTCCGCATCACACATTCTCCGGATCAACGCCACATCTTCGGCGTTGGACCGGATCTCTCGTGAATACGCCAGATCCTGCTCGGATGGATTCATCTACCGCGAATCTACTGCGAGTAGTTTTGGACCGCCAAAAAGATCATTGTTGGCATCTGAGTGATGTCTCTCCGGCAACAAAAAACCAGCAGCCATCAAAGGCTGCTGGTTTTGTCGAAGCGTGTTGCGGGATTCAGTACTTCGCCAGGTAGTTATCGAGCTCCCATTGAGAGACCTGAGTGATGTACTCCTGCCATTCGAGTCTCTTGGCGGCGAGGAAGTTGGTAGTGATGTGCTCACCCAGCGCATCCTTCATCACCTGATCGCGTTCCAGCTCGTTGCACGCCTCCTCGAGGTTGTGCGGCACATCGTCAATCTTGAGTCGCCGCTTCTCCCGGTGCGACATCTCCCAGATGTTGGTGTTCACCGGCTCGCGTGCGTCCGCCTTTTTCTCGATGCCGTCAAGGCCCGCAGCCAGCTGAACAGCCAGCGCGAGATATGGATTGGCCGACGGATCCGGAATTCGAAGCTCGCAGCGTGTTCCCAGCCCGCGCCGATCCGGTATGCGGATCATCGGTGTCCGGTTCCGCATCGACCACGCGACGTTGACGGGCGCTTCGTAGCCGGGCACGAGGCGCTTGTAGGAATTCACGAGCGGATTGGTGATCGCGCAGAATCCTCGCGCGTGATTGAGCAGCCCGCCGATGTAGTGCAGAGCGGTGGTGGACAGCTCCCACTTTGCATTCTTGTCCCAGAAGGCATTCTCTTTTCCCCGAAACAGCGACTGGTGCGTGTGCATCCCGCTGCCGTTCTGTCCAAAAACGGGCTTCGGCATGAACGACGCCATGAGTCCAAATTGCTGCGCCACATGACGCACTACGAAGCGGAATGTCGCGATGTTGTCAGCCGTCTTCAGCGCGTCCGCATACCGGAAATCGATCTCATGCTGACCATGCGCCACTTCATGGTGTGCTGCCTCGACCTCGAAACCCATCTGCTCGAGGACATCAACGATTGCGCGTCGCGCATCCTCTCCGAGATCCACCGGCGCAAGATCGAAGTACGCGCCCACATCATGGGTGACCGTCGTAGCTTCGCCGTCCGGCCCAACCTTGAACATGAAGAACTCCGCTTCCATGCCGGCGTTCATCGTGCTGAATCCGAGTTTCCTCGCGCGATCGAGCTGGCGCCGAAGCACACCCCTTGGATCTCCACCGAACGCCTGTCCGTCAGGAGTGGTGATGTCGCAGATCAGTCGCGCAACGCGGTTCTCCGGATCACCCCACGGGAACACCTGAAAAGTCGAGAGGTCCGGAGCGAGAAGCATGTCGGATTCTTCGATGCGGACAAAGCCTTCGATCGACGAGCCGTCGAACATGATGTCGCCATCGAGGGCCTTTGCGAACTGCGACTGTGGAATCTCGACGTTCTTGTTGATGCCGAGTATGTCGGTGAACTGAAGACGCAGAAATCGGACATTGTTCTTGGCCGCGAGATCGAGAATGTCTTTCTTGCTCGCTCCGGTTGTGTCCGGCACGGCCGTGCGTGATTTGGGTGACAAGGCGACCTCTTGAAGTTGCAAGTGCGGGAGAAATAGGAAGCGGGGGAAGCTATCGGGACTGGGACAGATTGTCAAACGAAAAACGTAATAGGTGCACTAAATGCAGACCATTTTGCCAATAAATGGTGTCAAATGGCTGACTTAAGCGACAATTTGTGCAATTATTGCAAAGAAATCGCTTAAAAACCCCTCTCGACACTCGACAGGCATATGCCTTGCGCGCACCTCCCTTCACGCGCATGTGCGCTGCATCCCGATCGTCGACGAGCGGGAAAATCCGGTGGGAGTTGTATCACAGGCTGAGATTCTGCTCGAGGGCGACAATGCCAGAAAAGCCGAGGAGACGGTGCAGCAGATCTCGCGGCCATACGGCAAACACTCGGAGTGACCTGCGCTGGTCATATGGGCTGTGTATGTTGTAGGCCATGACGCCTCCAATCGCTCCCGAAACCGTATGTTCAGTTTGCGGTACCGTCGGTTCCGGCCGCTTTTGCGCCAACTGTGGTGCCACGCTCGAGACCATAACGTGCGCCGGTTGCGGAGCCACGCTCTCGCCCGGCGCAAGTTTCTGCCACCGTTGCGGCCGGCCGGCCGGTGCAGCTGCTGCTGCTGCTGCTGCTGCTGCTGCCCGCCCGCCCGCCGCGCCGGCTCTCGAGCCAACTCCCCGCGGACCGGCATCGCCCCTCCCGTGGGCCCTTGCAGCCATCGCTTTGCTCGCACTCCTCGCCCTGTCGGCCGGAAAGTACTTCAACTCCAGCCGCGGAAGTGCTCTCGACGCACCACAAAATGCGCTCCCGCAGGCTGGCCTCGACGACCGCACCCCGCTTTCGCAAGGTCAAGAGTCCGGAGGTGCGACTCCCGGTATGCGCCTCCCCGACATCTCGAGCATGTCACCACAGGAGCAGGCAGACCGGCTCTTTAATCGCGTGATGCTGCTGAGCAGCCAGGGTAAGACTGACAGCGTTCTTTTCTTCGCTCCGATGGCGATCAGCGTGTACCAGATGCTCTCGCCGATGAACTCCGATCAACGATACGACCTGGGTCGCATCGCCGAAGTCTCCGGAGCATTGCCTCTGGCGCGGGCACAGGCTGACACGATCCTGCACGATAATCCCAACCACCTTCTCGGGCTCATCCTAGGCGCCCGCGTTGCCGCGCTTGCCGGCAACGCCACGGCGCAAAAGTTGTTCGAGAGCAGATTCCTCGCTGCCGAAAAGAGCGAGCTGGCGAAAAAGCTGCCTGAATACGACCGGCATCAGAACGACATTACCAGCGCGCTTACGGCAGCACGGAAGGCCCGCGGCACCAAGTGATGAGCAACACCGTGATTCACCTCGCTCACAGTCCCGACTCGGACGACGCCTTCATGTTCTATGCGCTGGCCGAAGGCAAGGTCGACTCAGAGGACGTCGACTATGTCCATGAGCTTCAGGACATCGAGACGTTGAATCAGCGCGCGATGCGGGGCGAGCTCGAGGTTACCGCCGTATCAATTCACGCTTATGCGTACCTCGCAGACCGGTATGCCCTGCTCCCGCATGGTGCCTCAATGGGCGACTGTTACGGCCCCAAGCTGGTTACGCGCTCGCCCATGAAGCGCCGCGAGCTGCGTGGAAAGAGAATCGCCGTACCCGGAGCGCTCACCAGCGCTTATCTCGCACTGCGCCTTTATGAACCGGAATTCGAGCCCGTCTTCACGCCGTTCGACCAGATAGATGCGTCGGTTATGCGCGGCGATGTAGATGCCGGCCTTCTGATACACGAAGGCCAGATCACGTACGACGCCCAGGGCCTCCATCTCGTTGCCGACATGGGCGAGTGGTGGTTCGGCGAAACTGGCCTGCCGCTGCCGCTTGGCGGCAATGTCATTCGAAAGGATCTGGATGATGCGCTGCGACGGAAGGTGTCACGGCATCTGAAGGCCAGCATCGCCTACGGGCTTGCCAATCGCACGAAGGCACTCGATCACGCCATGCGCTACGCCAGAGGGCTCGATCGGAGCGATGCCGATACCTTCGTCGGCATGTACGTGAATGACTGGACACTCGACTACGGAGAGCGCGGCCGGGAGGCGATCCGGCAGTTCCTGCGCCGTGGAGTCGAGGCGGGAGTCATTCCCAACCCGGTGACCGTCGAGTTCGCTGACTGATCGAGCACTTGACGAGGTTTGAGCGTCGTTGTATTCGGAGACAGGCGGGCGGTAACAATACAGCGGGCTACACGCACAGGGCACGCGACGTGCAGCTTGCCGGGCCGATGATCCGTCGCGACTCGGCTCGGAAACATTGAAACGGAACTAGGGGGATGCATGCCAGGCGGTGAAGAGACGAGGGAGCCCTTCCGGCTCGCTGACGATGACGATTCGGACGATCTCGGAGGGTTCGGCCGCGCCAAGCGGTCGTACGAAGACGAGGAAGACGAGGAGAACGGCGGTTGGGCGATAAACGAGGATCACAGCGACCGCCTTTGGGACAGCGCCGACGAAGTCGACGACGACGAGGAGGAGGAAGGACATACCGCCGACGCAGATGACGTCGAGGAAGACGACGAAGAGGAAGATCTCTTTGGCGGAGGTGCCCCCCGCGGACGCCGTGGCAGGCCGAAGGGATCGACCAATGCAAACCGCGACAAGGCAGCCTTGACTGCCGCTGCCGCCCGCGAGCCCGCACCGGTCTTCGGCTCGGCAAGCGGAAGCCTGTTCGATGAGCCGGAGCCCGCAGCTCCCGAAGCCTCCGCTGAGGCGAAAACTGCGGCCTCCGGTGGAGCCGGCAGAAAGTCCTCGACGACATCCGCCGTCGGCAGGACAAAGAGCGTGACCAAAACCTCTTCTGATTCAGCCAAGGCTTCGCCGAAAAAGCCCGTTGTCAGAAAAACAGGCGCGTCTCGCACCGGCGCCCGAAAAGGCTCTGCAAAGCGATCCGCGGCAAAACTGACCAGCGCCGCTGCCGGCAAATCAGGAGGATCGCGAAAGGCGGCGCCGAAGAAATCCAGGAGTGCGCGCAAAGCTGCTTCCAAGCGCAGTCCGGCTCGGGCCGGCAAAAGTGCGAGCTCGCGGAAAACGGCTCGGCGCGTGGTGAGCAGTGGCGGGGTCCGCTCACGCAGGTCGACCAGCGGCTTGAAGAAATCCGGAGGCGGAAAACCTTCAGGAGCACGCAGCCGGAGATCAGCGGGACGAGGCGGCCGCAGATAGCGGCCGCTCGAAGCAGAAGCAGATGAAGGCCACGTATCTCACAGAGGTTTGATGGACGAAAGCGATAATCGTTGGCGCAGGATTGTCATGTCGGGGGGCGCCGTCCTCGGCGCGGCGGCGGCTTACAACGCGTTTGCCAGAAAGGGAGTCGACAAACTCGCCAATCTGATCGGCGGCGAAGAAGGCGGCTTCGAGTGGCGTGGGCGGCGAATATCCTTTACGCGCCGAGGGCAGGGCCCGCCGCTCCTTCTGATTCACGGCATTCATGCGGCGGCATGGTCGTACGAATGGCACGACAACGTCGATCACCTCGCCCGGGCGAATACGGTTTATACCCTCGACCTGCTCGGTTTTGGGTTGTCCGATCGTCCGTCGATCCGGTATTCGGCGCGCCTCTACATTTCTCTCATCTCGGATTTCGTCGATCAGGTCATCGGCGATCCGTGCGTGCTTGTCGCAACATCGCTGTCAGGTGCTTACGCCATAGTTCTGGGGGCTCGCGACCCGCAACGATTTCCTGCCGTGGCGCTGATCGCTCCAACAGGCCTCGTCCGGCTGAATCGCGCCGCCGGAATCGCGGGCGAGGCCGGCCGGTTCGCTGTGGACGCTCCAATCGTCGGAACGGCGATGTTCAATGCTCTCGTGTCACACCGGAGCATTCGGTACTACCTCGAAAAAACGTACACCGACGATTCGATCGTGACCGACGACCTTGTCAAGATCTATTACTGGACGGCACACCAGCGGGGAGCGCGTTACGCGCCCGCGGCATTCATTTCGGGCCACCTTAATATCGATGTGCGACAGGCGCTCAGACGTCTCACTCAGCCTTCCCTGATCGTGTGGGGAGAGGATGGAGCGGCAGCGCCGGTGGACGAATCCCGGGGATTTCGCGCTCTCAAGCCCGATCTCGAGATGGCCGTGCTCGCGTCGGCTGGTGATCTCCCCCAGGATGAGCGGCCCGACGATTTTAATGTTATCCTATCCACATGGCTGAATCGCCTGTCGCTCTCCTCCGCGCACACTCCCAGCACGCTCCCTGGAACGCCCGCGGCCTTGCCGCTCACGTCACCGCTCTCGTAGACGCGGCTGGAATGCGGCCGACGAACGCGTCGGCTCGTGCTGCTCCAAGCGCGCGATCCGTGCGCTTTTATGTCGCCAGTGGTTTGCTCGATCGCCCCGAGGGGACCGGCACCGCAGCTACGTACAATTATCGTCACCTGCTTCAGCTGCTTGCGATCAAGATCAGGCAGCGCGAAGGCCAGAGCCTCGACGCCATCAAGCACGAGATGCGCGACGTCACCGGTGACGCGCTCGAGCGGCGGATTGCCAGCTCACTCGCCCCGGCGCTTGCGGCCGGCGCTGATTCCGCGGTCACTCATGACGACGATCAGTCCTACAGCTGGCGCAGGGCTCCCGTGGCGGATGGCATCGAGCTTCACATTCGCGATGATGTCCCCGCAGCTCGCGAGGAGGCAGTGATCGCCATGCGCGAGGCGGTACGCGCCGCACTAGGGCGAGCGGATATCCGGTAGCATTAGATAGCGGGCGCCTTTCTCGCCGCGTAGGTGGTGCGCGAGAAGCTCTTTTGCTCCCGGAGATGATTCTAAGGCCGGGACCGGCTGAAGACTAAAGCACGCGCCTCAGCTTCTGCGCTCCCCATTCGAGCACTTTACCCGTCCACGGCCGCTGGCGAAAAGTGTCCAGTTTCATCTCCTCAGAGTACCTGAGGTCATCCATGAAAACCGAATCCATTCGCTGCCCGACCTCGGGGTCAAGCGCCAGCACCTGGGCTTCATTGTTGAACGCAAGTGATCGATTGTCGAAATTCATCGATCCAATTGTCGAAAAGAGACCATCCACCACGATTGTCTTGGCGTGCACCATCGTCGGCTGATACTCGTAGATCCGAACTCCCCCGCTCAGCAGTCTCTCGTACAGGGCCCGCCCGGCATACCACGTGGTTTTCACGTCAGTTTTCGAGCTCACTGTCAGAACGCGGACATCCACTCCGTGCCGCACCGCCTTGATGAGCAAATTGCAGAAATCTTCGTTTGGAACGAAGTAGGAATTCGTGATGTAGAGCGTCTTTCGCGCTCCCGCAATCGACAACGCCAGGTAGCGCTCGGCAGAAGTGCTTCCGATACTCGGAATGCTGTGCATCAGCCCCGCGTTGACGTTGCCGCCATCCGAAAATGTTGCTGTAGGGAAAAACATATCGCCCGTTAGCAATTCGCCTCTTGCTTCCGCCCAGGCTGAGGCAAATGCGGCCTGCAGCGCAGCAACCGACGGTCCTTCGAACCTGACGTTTGTCTCGCGCCATTGGTCCTCGTGATGGCCGTCGCCCAGCCAGTAGTCAGCAAGACCAAAACCGCCCGTGTATCCCACCCTCCCGTCGATGACGATTGCCCGTACGTGAGAGCGTTGCGTGGCCTTGTGCAACGTGTACCACCTGAGCGGACGGAGCCACGCGAACTCGACCCCTGATTTCTTCAGACTATCGACCCATCCCCGCGTGAGCGACTGTGAGCCGAAAGCATCGAGAAGCAATAGCACGCGCACGTGCGCTCGCGCTCTTTCTTCCAGGTACTTTGCAATCGTGTCGGCCACCGCCCCTGGCACAGAGTAGTACAGTTGAACCGTCAGCGTGCGTTTTGCCGACGCGATGTCTCTCCATAGACGAGGGTAGGTTCCGTCGCCATTGAGCAAAACCTGAACGCCGTTGGCGGGATCGATGTGGGTTCCGGTGAAGAGCTCGATCGTGCGCGGAAACAACGGATCGCTCACCTGCGGAGGGCCGTCTCGATCGCCTTCAGCCATAACTTGCTTGACAGGCGTCCCACGCGTTACTGACAGTATCCCAATCAGGGTGAGTATCAGTGCTATGCCGGCAGCCAGTATCAGCACAGTGTATTTGAAGATGCGCATTCTTCCCCGTGGTCTAGTGCGAATCCTGCATTGCTTCCTTTTGGCGGCCACGCTGCGTTGGCTCCTTGCCGCCAGTAGCGCCTTGAAACACTTTCCTTCAACATGACTTTCGCGGCTCGCCGTCGCTCTGCCAATCGGGCGATACTCCTGGACCGGTCGCTCGAAGCCCTACCGGTCTTCCGGCTGAGCGACTCGGCGGATGAATCTGCAATAACGTACACCTCCCCTGATGGGGGTCGCTGGCGAGTGCTTCCCAGCCCCGGCGATCGGCTGCCCGGTACCTTCGATCAGGACGTGTACATCGAGATTCTGCGACGCTACAGCGAAGCCGGATTCCCGTCAGATGGCATGGTGACCTTTACTCTTCACGCATTTCTCCGTTCGATTGGACGTCGCGTGGATGGCCGGACCTATGAGCAACTGCGATCAGCGTTCAGTCGTCTCGAGCGAACGATACTCGAATCGAACGGCGTTTACGTTGCAGCCCGCACTAACACGCCGCTAGAAGGCCGTTTTACGATCCTGAGCTCAGTCGCCATCGAGCGGAGACGGATATCTGACCGGGAGCAGTTCACGCTGTTCCCCGTTTTGACCGCTTCTGAGCCCGGCGATGCGCGCATCGTCATCTCCCCCGTGCTCCGCGAGAACATCGCGTACGGTCACACCGTCTCGCTATCCTCGCCTCAATACCAGTCCCTCAGCAGCCCCGTTGCGCGACGGCTCTATCGTCTGCTCGAGGTGGCGCGAGAGTCGGGAACCGTCGCCTGGAGGGTGAGTCTCGAGGACCTGGCTCAACAGCTTCCTCTCGCTCAGCGATACCCATCCCACCTCCAGCGAGTGTTGCAGCCTGCACACGAGATGCTTCTTGGTGCCGGCCTGGTGCGTTCGGCGACCCTCCGTCAGGTAAACCGTGAATGGGTGGTGGACTACGTTCTCGCCAGCCGAATTGTCTGAGCACAAGGCCTGGAGGGCATGAACTCGCCACCGCTGGTCGGAACTCTGACGAATTCGAGGCGTATGTACTAGGTTGACGGAAATCACTTTACTCCTCAAAAAGATGTCAAATCCCCGAAAAATCGCACTGCTTGGACTCGTACTGCTTCCGCTTCTGGCTGGCGGTTTCGTCGTCCAGCGGCAGGAATCCCGTGACGGAGCGAGACTCCTCGACCAGGTGCTTCAGATCGTATCCGGCCGCTTTGTCGATAGCGTCGACGCCGCCGCGCTCTACGAGAAAGCGGCCCGTGGTCTGGTGCGCGAGCTGAACGACCCGTATTCCGTGCTGCTCTCGCCGAAAGAACTGGCGACTTTCAATGCTCAGACCGGTGGGCGTTACGGCGGAGTTGGAATGGAAATCGGGGAAGTAGAGGGATTTGTCACCGTTCAGCGCGTCTTTCCACATACCCCCGCGGAGCAGGCTGGAGTGATCGAGGGCGATCGCATCGTTGCGATCGACACGGCAAACGCCCGTGGCTGGACCACTTCACAGGCTTCTGACGCGCTCAAAGGCACACCTGGAACCAAGGTCGCGGTGAAATTCCTTCGTGCAGGAGTTGCCGAGCCCATTCCAGTGACCTTTACGCGAGCTAATGTCCGCATTCCGGCGGTTCCCTATGCCATCATGCTTGATGGCAAGATTGGTTACATCCCACTTCAGCAATTCAACGAAACGGCCACCGACGAGCTCGAGGCCGCATCGAAACGCCTCATCAGCGAAGGCGCGAAGGGCCTCATTGTCGACCTTCGCGGAAATGGTGGTGGTTATCTCCAGCAGTCGGCAACTGTCGCCAATCTCTTTCTGAACAAGGGCCAGGAGATTTCCAGCGTCCGCGGAAGGGGCGGCGATCAGCAGGTCTTCTATGCCACCGACCAGCCGGCCGCACCCGGTGTTCCTCTCGTCGTCCTCACCGATGGACGCACCGCATCGGCCTCGGAAATCGTCGCCGGTGCACTGCAGGATCATGACCGCGCGCTTATCGTCGGTACTACGTCGTTCGGCAAGGGGCTCGTTCAGACCGTATATCCGCTCGACGGCGGTTATGCGCTCAAGATGACGACCGCAAAGTGGTACACGCCGAGCGGACGGTCCATTCAGAAGGAGCGCAAGCTGCTGCCGGACGGCGAGTTCGTCGAGGTACTGCCGGATTCGATGGAGACCGACTCGGTTCGCAAGTCCCGCCCGAAGTTCAAGTCTGACGCAGGACGTATCGTGTATGGCGGCGGTGCAGTGACTCCGGATGTCATCGTTCAGCCGGACACACTCTCCAGCAGCGAGCAGAAGCTTCTCACACTTCTCGCTCCCAAGGCCCAGGTCGTACGAGCAACCCTGATCAACTATGCGGTAGAGCACAAGAACAAGGTCCAGCCGGGTTTTGCGGTTACGAAGGCCTGGCGGGACGAGTTCTACAGCCGGCTGGTCACACAGGGAGTAAAGGTGGACAAGCCGCAGTTCGACGCTGGAAGTGGCGAGATCGATCGCCTGATTGGCTCGAGCATTGCCCGTATCGCTTTCGGCGATTCAACGGAGAAACGTCGAGAGGTTCCGGAGGACGCTCAGCTCCGGCGCGCCATGGATATCCTTCGCCAGAGTCAGTCGCAGAGGGATTTATTCGCGCTTGCTCAGCGGCAGAACATGGCAATGAAGCAATAACAGAAACACCCCGCCGCCGCCGTGAATTCCACGGCGGCGGTTTTTTTTTGCATATTGTACGTCGCTTCAACCTCGCGGGGATTGTATGACTGGTTTGGTTTTTCTCGGCATTGTGGCGTTACTCGCACTGTTCGTCGTCACGAAGTCATTCAAGATCGTCGGCCAGGCCGAAGTCATGGTCATCGAGCGTCTCGGTCGTTTCCACCGGGTGGCTCGCTCCGGACTGAACATCCTTCTGCCATTCATTGAGCTGCCACGCTCGATCGATGTTCGATATTTCGAGTCGGATGTCGGCGGCATCAAGCGAATCACCGCCGGCCATACCACTCGTATCGACCTTCGTGAGCAGGTTCTCAATTTCCCAAGCCAGCCGGTAATCACCAAAGACAACGTCACCATCGACATTGACGCTGTCATTTATTATCGCGTTGCCGATCCGCAAAAGGCGACGTACTCCGTACAGAATCTGCCCTATGCCCTCGAGACACTGACGCGCACCACGCTCCGGAACATTGTCGGTGAGATGGAGCTCGATTCCACACTCGGAAGCCGCGATGTGATCAACCGGAGAATGCGTGAAGTCATCGAGGAAGCATCCATCGGCTGGGGCGTGGACGTCACCCGGGTCGAGCTCCAGGCAATCGAGCCACCACGCGACATCCAGCAGTCCATGGAGCTGCAAATGCGCGCCGAACGTGAGCGCCGGGCTGCTGTCACCAATGCCGAAGCCGGCAAACGGGCTGCAATCCTCGAAGCTGAAGGCGTCCGCGAGTCCCAGGTTCGCCGAGCCGAAGGCGAAAAGGACGCCGCGATTCTCCGTGCAGACGGATTGGCTCAGGCCCGCCTCGCGATGGCCAGCGCCGAGGCCGAAGCCATTCAGAAGATTGCTTCTGCGCTGCCTGAAGGACAGGCCGCGATGTACCTCCTTGGGATGAAGTACCTCGAGGCATTGCCGACTCTCGCTCAGGGAAAGAACACGACTATTTTCCTGCCTGCCGAAGCCGCCGGCGTAATGGGAGCAATCGGCGGCCTGAGAGAGCTCGTTGCCAGAGCGGGAGGAACAACGTTGCATACCGAAGAAAATCCGTCTCGTCTCGTTCCGCGCCCGAATCCAGCCATTCCGCCAAAAGATTCACCGTAGTGTCTTCAAAGCCGATATCCCTCGCACGCGCCGAACGCATTGCACGGTCACACCCGTGTGAAAATTGTGGCGAATACAGTTTCAAGAAATTGAAGGTGAAGCCCGCAGCAGCAAGTCATCGCAAGGCCCTCGGTGAGGTCTGGCATGTTACGAAAACTTGCGGTGTATGCGACATGCACCACGAGGTGGGCATCGACGCGGACGGCGAGATCGTCTATAGCTCATGAACTCCCCGGTTAACGAGGTCGTTCAAAACCGGGCGGCCATACCGGCTTATGTGAATATTTCCCGAATACCGCCTGCAGCACGTTGTCGGGGTCTTCAGTTCTCACAACTGCATCAAGGTGTTCCGCCAGAAGCAAGGGACGTGAAAAATCCCGGTACCGCCGGTAGCTGTGGAAGAATCCGAGTGGTCCTTTCCGAGTGAGATCCCCGAGAAGGATGTCGGGCAGGAGAAAGATCGTCGACGCATAGAAGAAGTTGAGCGTCCGCGGTCGTGGCAGGTCGCTCTCGCGAATTCCACGCGGCAGGGACCCGTGCTTCCCCCATTGAACGTCAACCCCAACCTGCGTTCTTGGCCACTTGGTATGGAGGATGGGTCCATGCCAGTAGGTCCAGAGATCCGTCGGGGCCAGTGTGGAATCGTACCCCACCCACACGATTTCCTGGTCCGTGGGCACAGTGAACGGAATCCACGACCCGTTGACGTCGTCCCGCCACATCAGGTGGTAGGCGATTATCCGCTTCCGCGGATGCAGAACAGCCACCGCCCGGCTCAGTGGGAACGTTTCGTCGCGCTGAAGGTACAAGACCGGTGCCAGGCTCCGCGCCAGCAAAGCGCCACTATCAGATGGCGCGAGTAGTCCCGGCAAATTAGCAGGTCGCAACGGAATGTGGGCTTTCGGCCCGCATCCTGTCAGAAGAGGCATGAGAAGGCAAAGCCCGGTGACCAGCCGGGTTGCTGAGCTCTTTCCTCGAGACAGTTTGGCGACGTGAAAACTGTTTGCCCGCATCTCTTGAAAGTGGCGCATGAGACGCGGGTCATCGGAGGGCCGATGCGTAAGCCGCGTCCAAATACGTACAATCCCGCGCAAGTCCTTCACCTCATAAGCAGGGATCGCTCCGGGACGCCCCTCAGCTGTCCGTCCTGTTCCGGAACAATCGAGCGGGACCCCGGTCAGCATCCGCCGCCGCCCATGTCGCACGTCACTCTCCGCTGCCGCAACTGCGGGCGAACGGCCCGCTATGTCGCGGGTGCTGCCTGACCACAGCTCCTCTCTCCGGATAAAACTGCTAAACACTTGCACAGAACTTGCCCCGCCTGAGTGTAGTCAGACGAGATCGCATTCGGGCGTTCTCGACGGCATGGAGGAAGCAGCTCGCGATGACCTCCATGCCGGCCGCTCTTCCGAAGCATTGACGGAGAGCGGGTACAGTCAGCTCTCCCATCAGGGAAAAGGGATCGGTTATGGCACGCATCACGGGGACGGTTAAGTGGTTCAACGACGCAAAAGGTTTTGGCTTCATTTCTCGTGAAGGAGGGCCTGACGTCTTCGTGCACTTCAGCGCGATATCAGGCGCCGGTTTCAAGTCTCTTGCCGAAGGCGATCGAGTCGAGTTCGAAGTCGTTCAAGGCCAGAAAGGCCCTCAGGCGGCCGACGTCACGAAGGTGACTTAACGCACAATTCGCTCCGCTTCGCAAAGGCCAAACCGTTGGAAAGGAAAACATCGTCATTTGCTGAGGTGCCGCAAACCAACGCGCGAAAGCGCACTTATGCGGAGCGAAAGCTCCTGCCCTCACCCGACTCTCCGTCCAGAAACAAGCGACACCGCGGGAACATGCCCGGGACGGCTGACATTACCCGGGTTGAGGCGGCCCTGAAGGAAATCGAGGAAGGCGCCGGCTCGGGCACTATCGAAATAGCAAGCGGCTCCTCACTCGCTGTCACCAACCTCGACAAGGTCTTCTTCCGGCGAAAGAAGCTCACCAAGGGCGACCTGATGCGGTACTATGCGGCCGTGTCGCCGCTGGTGCTTCCGGTCATGAAGGATCGGCCGCTCGTGCTGAAGCGGTTTCCGAACGGTGCCGGCGGGCAGTCATTCTTTCAGCAGAATGCGGGTGAAGCGCCGCTGGGAGTCAGAGTCGAGACTATCGAGACACAGGGCGGTTCGACCAACCTGCGCATTGTAGGTGGTGACCTGTATACGCTTCTCTACACGGTTCAGCTGGGAAGCATCTCTGTCGATCCGTGGCACGCGCGGATCAAGTCGCTCGACTTCGCCGATTACACGATTCTGGATCTGGACCCGGGTCCACGAGCCACCTTCAGTCGCGTCATACAGGTGGCCCGCTGGGTCAAGGAGGTTCTTGACCAGCTCGGACTTCATGCTGGTCTCAAGACTTCGGGCTCGAGCGGACTCCATATCTACCTTCCACTTCCTCCAAAAACGCCGAACGAGACGGCGACCCTCGTTGCGCAGATCATCGCCACAAGGGTTGCAGAAGCTCATCCGAAAGTTGCCACCATCGCCCGCTCGGTTAAGACCCGCGGGGCAACGACTGTTTACGTGGACTACCTTCAGAATATCATCGGCAAGACTGTGGCTGCCGCGTATTCAGCCCGGGCAAACGAAGACGCCCTCGTCTCCACTCCACTGGCCTGGGACGAGCTTACCGAGGACTTGGATCCACGAGATTTCACGATCGAGACAGCGCCCGCACGCTTTGCGGAGGTGGGAGACATCTGGTCGGTCGCGCTCAAAAAGCCGAACTCCCTCAAAACCCTCAGCTAGCGGCTACTCACCTTTCTCAACGGTAGCTCGATCTGGCCGCCATCGTTGCCGGTGATGGATTTTTCCGCCGGAGGCGAAAATGTCGGATCAGCGTTTTCGTCCACCATGTGGGTGAGCTTGTAGTACAGGTGGAGGGCGTTCACGGGCGCCATGAAGCTGCGACGCCCGGCACGAGAGATTGCGACGGCTTCCTCTCGAACACGTCGAGGTAGATCCTGCGCCATCGAGTGTGCAAGGAGGCGACGGATCTCTTCGGTATTTCGCGCTAGTAGTGCAGCACAGAGGCTGTCCAGATAGGCGAGCATCGATGGGCCCGGGTGAAACTGACTAAACCTTAGGTACACATTGCAACTAATACACCCAAAACACAATAGCGTCCAGTCTTTCTATTGCACGCCTCATCCTTTTTCTAGGAAGTGAGGAGGTCTAGTCTAATACCCCGTTGCATGGGTCTTCGTTTCCTTGGTGCATAACGGAAAAGTTGCGCCGGTCGGCCCCTTCCCTCGCTTCTCCATTCATCCGTAGACTCCACCAGCCATGCCGCTTGGAGGGCCCGTCGGAAGCTTGCCTTATGCAGACGTTTACCGAGCAACAGCTCGTACATATGCTGGAGCTCACTCAACGTGAAAGTCGGGGGAAGCAACCGGAAGGCCACCGGGGATTGGTCCATCCGGGCCCTCAACATCACGACCGCTCCATCGAGCATCGCACGCTGCCGTGGTGACAGCATCGGTAGCTCGCCAACCGGAAACCAGGCGTAAGAACCTCCTACGGGAGGCGGGGTTCCGGCGGGAACCAGCCCCGCAAAAGCTACTGAGACATCACTCTCCGACGGATGCCGCTTGTCGGCTCCGAACGCGGCGACCTGTTCGAGCCACACGGGCAGCACTCCGAGCGCGTCCGTGGCAATTCGTCCTGCGGCGCCGTCGAAGGTTTCGTCGGACGCTGGTACCTCCCACGGGAGCGCCCATTTTTCCTTCTCTTCAGGCGTACGCCAAAGAAGCACCGCAAGCCGATCTTTCAGTGCAGTGAGGAGAACGAGATCGATTGTGTAGGGGGATTTCCTGCCGCGACGGTCGGGCATCTTACGGCGAATTAGTCACTAAATAGGACTAATGTCAAGGGGGAATTCGATATATTAACTACTTGATAATAAGTGGAGCTTCTCCGCCTGCCTATATATCTCCGCCAGATCGCCGAGTCAACAGAATACTGGTGATTATTTTGCCGGCGTTTGATGCACCATTCCAGTTCCGCGAGGAATCGTCCGGGACCCATCGTCGAATGGAATAGAGATTGGAAGCTTGCCGGTAATCGGCGACATCCCAAGTAACGCGTGCGCTGCCGCAACTTGTGAGCCTTGCGACCCGCCCCAAGCCACTACGTATGCCGGTGTGGCAGAAATTTGTTGCAGTACATAGGGATTTCCGAAAGACATCACAATCAGTCTCCGCCCATTCCTCACAAGATGATTGATGAAATTCGTGAACGCTTGCGGCGCGGCGGCTGAGGTTGCATCCCAGACCTGGCCAACATAGGAGCTCACGATCGTCACATCGGCGGAATCCGCAGCGTGCTCCATTCTGGCGTAATCAGCGGAAGGATCGTCAGCCACAAGGAACTCAGCCCTCAGTCCGGCATAGCGTCCGCGGATCTCTCCGTTGAAGGCCACACCAGCCGACAGATCGGCCCGACGCCCTACCGTTACCGAGAGAATGCGCCCCGAGCCCGGCAGGCTCAATGGCACGTCGCCGAGGCTGTCTTTGACCAGCGTAATGGACTTCTCGGCAATTCGGTTCGACGTGTTGACGTGATCGCTGTCGCCAACGATGAATCGCAACGCGTTCAAGTCTACGAGTCTGGATCGGTTGAGCCCCAGACTCGCCTTGGCGATGAGTACTCTGCGAACCGATTCGTCCAGACGCGCTTCCGTATATCGCCCTTCCCGTACGCCAGTCACAACGGCGTCGATTGTTTCAGGAACGCTCAATGGCTGAATCAGCACATCGACTCCAGCGGCAATCGCACGTTTTGCGGATTCCACGGCGCCGTACTGATCCAGCACTCCTCGCATGTCCATCGCGTCGGAGATGATGATGCCCTTGAATTGCATCTCGTTCCGCAGCAGACCGGTAAGAACCTTCGACGAGAGCGTGCCGGGAACGCCTGAAGAGTCTAGGGCCGGCATTGCACCATGAAATGACATTATGGCCCCGACGCCGCTCTTTACTGCCGCCTTAAATGGTATCAACTCGACACTATCAAGCCTACTTCTGCTCACCGTAACGACAGGAAGAGCGAGATGAGAGTTAACCCCCGTATCGCCATGACCCGGAAAGTGCTTGCCGGTCGCAATCATACCATTCGCCTGTAAACCACGAATGAACGCTACGCCCAACCTCGCCACCTGTTGAGGATCCTCGCCATATGATCTGGTGTTGATCACTGGATTGGCTGGGTTGTTGTTGACGTCCAGCACTGGTGCGTAGGCGATGTGAATTCCCAGTGCCCGGCCTTCGAGCGCCGTCAGCCTGCCTTCCTCGAAGGCCAGGCTCGTATCGCCGGTCGCCCCTATAGCCATCTCCGGGGGTGAAATCACCGCCCCGCCCAGGTCGATGGCGTTTGGAATGAAATAGCCCCCCCGTGCCCTATAACCCGCGCCGGCCTCGAGATCGGCCCCAAACAGCAATGGTATGCCGCTCATGGCTTGCAGCGCATTGAGCTTGGCGGCGATCTCGGTCGGAGAGCCGATCGAGATGGTGAAGCCGCCCACCTTGTCGCGAGTGATATAGCTGGAGAGCCGCTGCCACTGTGGGGAGTCGCCCGACGTATAGTCGCCAAAAAGTGACGGCCAGACGATCTGTCCTGCTTTCTCACGGAGCGTCAGCGTCCGGAGAACCGAGTCGGCCCACGCTGCATCTGCGGCGGCCGAGGGAGGCGTTCGATTACTATCTACCGATGCGCCAGGACCCCTCGCCCCCGGCATGCAGCCCGCCATCAGCATCAGGACAACTGTCAGTGTTCCTCGTCTCGACATCGATCAGTGGCTGATGGTTCCCTGCTTCGACGTATCGATGTCCGCCTCTTGCCCCGTCTTGAAAAGGAACGCGGACATGTTCTTCGTCAAAAAGCTCCGCGCCTGCGGGTCCATCACATCCAGACCGTAGTGATTGATCAGCATCGTCTGCTGCTTTCCCCAATCAGCCCAGCACTGGCGACAGATCTCAGCCGTTACCCGAGCGCCTATCTGACCCGGAAACGGAGCCCGGTCGAACCCCTCTCTGGTTTGTCCGCAGCGAGAGCAGGTTATCGTCGCCACGGGACTACGACCCTGCGTATTCGATCTTCGCCAGGCCGAAGAATGAGAGCAGGCGCAGATATACCCAGCCAATATCCAACTCGTACCATTTCGACTTGAACCTCGCCGAATGCGGATCAGCGTGGTGGTTGTTGTGGAGCTCCTCTCCTCCCAGCCAGATGGCAATCGGAGAGATGTTTCGGCTGGCATCCTTGACGTTGAAGTTTCGATAGCCAACGGCGTGGCCGACCCCGTTGATGATGCCGGCGGCCCAGAAGGGAATCCATATCATCTGAATGCCCCACACCAGTGGCCCAACGAAAAACCCAAACAGATACACGTCGGCCAGAAGCATTACCAGAATACCGACCCAGTTTAGACGCGACAGGATGTAACGCTCGAGCCAGTCGCTTGGCGTTCCCTTGCCGTATTTCTCGAGCATTCCAGGCTGTCGCACTGCCTTTCTATAGTAAAACGCTCCCTTCAGAACGATGTTCCGAAGCCCTTCCATCAAGGGACTGTGGGGATCGCCCTCGCGGTCCGCAAAGGCGTGGTGCTTTCGATGACAGGCTACCCATTCCTTGGTGACAATGGCTGTGGACAGCCACAGCCAAAGCCGCATTGGCAGCGCGGCAAGATAATGAAGCCTCACGCTGCGGTGCGTCTGTGCGCGATGAAGGAACAGCGTCACACATACGTTCGTTAAGTGCCCGGCAACTACAACAAAAAGAATCGGCTTCCACCAGTCAGCCGCCCAGCTTCCAAATCCCGGCATTCTTTACCTTCTCCAATGGTCGTGCTTCTGCTTTTCAGTACTCGACTTCCAGTACTCGGAATCTACCGGAATGCCCAAAAGCCTGCCAATCAAAGTCTGAGATTGAACGTTCTGACCGGCGCACTGCAGCTTAACGGCGCGTAACGGGCCGCGGTGGATCGCGTTGGGGGGCGTCGCCCCAGCTGTCATTCGCTTCGTTCCAGTCTGGCACCGAAGGGTCGGGCCACAATCGCGCTCCAACCACGCGTGCCGGAACTACTAGTTGCGCATTGAATCGATCACCATTTGCCCAAACGTTCACGGGAAGTGTAAAATCGCCGGTGCGGCCGTCGGCGTACTTCAGCCGAAGCCGAACCGGAAACAGGATCGACGTCATGCGGTGAAGCGACAGCACAACGACATTCTGGCCCGCCTGATTGGCCTGGCTTACACTGTCGATGCCTACATCCAGCACATCGGTCGTGTACCAGAAGCCCCGCCAGTACCACGACAGATCGCGGCCGGTTGCATTCTCGATCGTTCGAAAGAAATCCCCTGGAGTCGGGTGCTTGAACGCCCACGCCTTGATGTATCCGCGAAAAGCCGCGTCGAACAGCTCCGGCCCTATCACCTGATTGCGAAGCGTCAACAGCAGCACGGCCGGTTTCCGGTAGCCGATCGCGCCGAGCGCCGCTGCCGGGATGTTATCGGCCGCCGTCATCAGCGGCACGTCATTTCCGGCGTCCACTGCCGCTTTCCAGTTGGCCACCATGCTCCCGATCATCACTGTGTCGCGCCACCGCAGCTCTTTGGCGAAAGTGTTGATGTAGGTATTGAACCCTTCATCCATCCACGCGTAGCGCCTCTCGTTCGACCCCACCAGCATCGGAAACCATTCGTGGCCTTGCTCGTGGTTGATCGTGCTGAACGTCGACATGGAATCCTCACCGGCGGCCACCATCACGAACATCGGATATTCCATTCCGCCAACCGGGCCTGCGACGCTTGTTGCCTGCGGGTATGGAAAGGGGAAAAACGTCTCCGAGTAATGTCGAATCGTCCACTGGGTTTCCTCAGCCCCCGCTTCCCACGATTTGCCGGCTTTCGGCCATTCGTAGTAGGCCTGTGTGAGGATCCCATTCCAGCTCGTCGCGTCCCACCGGAAGTCGGGAGCGGCAGCCCAGGCCACGTCTCTCACTTCTTCAGCGCGGAAGTGCCACGTCTTTGTACCAGGTGTGACACGCGCCTGCGATTCGCTGGTACTGGTTATCGCGATTACCTGCTGCGTCCTTGACGCCTCCGCCAGCCGCTCCTGCTGGGCCCGCGTGAGAACATCCCGTGGATTCTGGAGCGTCCCGCTCGCCGCAACCGTGTAGCCCGCCGGCACGGTTACGGAAAAATCGATGTCGCCATATTCCAGATAAAACTCCCCCTGGCCAAGGTAGGGGTCCGTATTCCAGCCCTTCACGTCATCGTACACAGCCATTCGCGGATACCACTGCGCAATCTCGTAGAGCGGTCCGTCACGACCCATTCGATCTGACCCGTGCTCCGGAACTTTGAAGCTGAAACTCATCGCGAGCGTCACGATCCCACCCTTGGGGCCGAGCGGGGCCGGCAGCACCAGCTGCATCATGGTGTCGTGCAATCGTGGTGTTACCGTCTGCCCGTTCACGCGAACGTCGCGCAGATCATATCCTCCCTGAAATCCTCGTACACCCCACCTCGACTCGGCCGCAAACAGCATCGAGCCGTCACTTCCCGGCCGATACAGGTTCTGGTCCAGTTGCAGCCAGACGTAATGCAGCGTATCCGGCGAATTGTTCGTGTACCGGACCTGGACGCTTCCACTTATGGATTGGGAGACGGTGTCGAGCGTTGCCGCAAGTCGATAGTCAGCGCGCTGCTGCCAGTAATCAGGACCGGGTGAACCGTTTGCCGACCGATAGCGATTGGGTCCGGGCCATTCTATTCGCGACAGCGGATAGAATTCGTCCGCCGTCTGGTCACGTGCGGATCTGGCGATCGAGAATGTCACCGGCGCCAGAGTGTCCACCCGGACTGCCGTCATCGTTTCGGGAGCGGCTCTGATTGCCGTTTGTTGCGACGCACACCCTAACGATCCGAGAAGCAGCAATATTGAGATGACCTTCACGATGTGCACCCTGAGAAAATTGTTGCCGTATCAGATGAGTCCGGATTGCTGAACACTGTCGATTGCCCGCACCCTTGCGGCGTTAGTCCTTTGCCGGTACCGTGTCGCCCAGATGCCGACCCCCCAAGAGCGACCCCGCAAGAAGAGTCCGGGAACCGGTAACGCCATCGCCGGGCACGCTACTTCGAGCGGAACGGCTCGTTTTGCCAGGCGATTTGCTGTCGGCCATTCTTCAGATTCCTATCGCCCTCTTGCCGGCGGCAATCTTGTCTCGTCCATCGGCATGGGCACCTACCTCGGCGACTGTAATGATGCCGAGGATGCAAGATACGTGACCGTTCTTGCCGCTGGAGTTGAGCGCGGTTTCAATCTGATCGACACGGCCATCAACTATCGTTGTCAGCGCTCCGAGCGGGCGGTCGGCAGAGCCATTCGCCGTGCAGTAGATCTCGGATTAGCACATCGCGACGAGATTGTCGTCTCGACAAAGGGCGGCTACATACCGCTCGAAGGCTCACCTCCGGCTTCGCGTGCCCTGTACGACGGGTACCTCGCGTCAGAGTACTTCGATCGCGGGGTAATGACTGCAGCGGATGTCGTCGCCGGAGGACATTCGATAGCACCTTCATTCCTTGCGGATCAGATCCAGCGGAGCCTCCATAATCTCGGCATTGGGACGATAGATATTTACTACCTCCATAATCCCGAGCAGCAGCGTTCCACACTCGCACCTCAGCCCTTTCACGAAGCGTTGCTGCGAGCATTCGTGGAGCTCGAGTCGCAGGTTGCCGTGGGCACAATCCGCTCCTATGGCTGCGCCACGTGGACCGGTTTCCGGGTACATCCCGCAAGTGCCGGCCATTTGAGCCTCGAGGAGATTGTCAGCGTTGCGCGGGATGCCGGAGGTCCATCGCACCATTTCCGTGTCGTGCAACTTCCCATCAACCTCGCTATGACCGAAGGTATACGGATCCCCACGCAGTCCATTTCCGGAAGGCAGGTTCCGCTGCTCGAGGCGGCTGCGGAGCTTGGTGTGTCAGTGATTGCGAGCGCGTCGCTGATGCAGTCTCAGTTGACCCACAGTCTGCCCGCCGAGCTTGCCGCTGCATTTCCTTCTCTGGACACTGACGCTCAACGCGCGATTGCATTCGTGCGTTCGCTGCCAGTTGCCGCTGCCCTTGTTGGCATGCGATCTCTCGACCATCTGGCAGAAAACCTCAGCGCCATGAGGGAAGTCATTCCAGCCTGAGTCTGCGGCTCTCCGGTGCGATAGCTCAATCTGTTGCAAATTGCCGCTCGATCTCCCGCAACTGCGGAAGTACATGAATGCAGTCGATTCACCCAAAGGCCCAGAAACTCTCTTGGCATCAGAAATTCCTGAAAAAAGTGTTAGGGTTGAATCAATGACTGAGCAAGCCCTCGGTGCTTCGCGTCCCGCGCATCACGATCTTCGAGGTGGATATAGAAATCCCTGGCCGTCGTCGCCGGCACACGGATTCGGCAGTTTCCTCAAATGGATCCTGACCCGCAAACGCCGGCCTACAGGACCTGACATCCTTCGATCCGTCGTGCCGAATTCCGCCATCTCCAGGCTCGACGACCATGCACTCTCCGTTACCTGGATAGGCCATAGCACATTTCTTATTCAGTCGGCAGGCATCAGCGTGCTCACCGACCCTATCTGGAGTGAGCGAGCATCACCGGTCCCTTTCGCCGGCCCTCGTCGGCATACCCCACCGGGCGTTCCTCTCGAGGAGCTTCCGCCTGTCAACGCCGTCTTCATATCGCACGACCATTACGATCACCTCGACGATGCCACCACGCGCTTTCTGATCGACCGGTATCCTCTGGCGAAATGGATCACCCCTCTGGGAGTCTCTGCGTTCTTCCGAAAACGTGGCGCAAGAGATGTGATCGAGCTCGACTGGTGGGAGAGCTACAGCTTCGGAGAAATTTCGGCTTTTTGCACGCCTGCCCGGCACTTCTCCGGTCGTTATCCATGGAATCGCAATGCCACGCTCTGGTCGGGCTGGGTGATAGGCCTTGGCGACCGCCGCGTTTTTTTTGCGGGTGATACCGCCTTTCATCCGGATTTCGCTGACATCGCCGGCCGTTTTGGACCATTCGACGCAGCGATCCTTCCGATTGGTGCATACGATCCACGCTGGTTCATGCAGGCCGTACACATGAATCCGGAAGAGGCGGTTGCTGCATGGTCCGGTATTGCCAAAACCGCCGGCAATGATGAGTGCGTGTTTATCCCGTCGCACTGGGGCACATTCCGACTCACGGACGAGCCGCTCGACGAACCGCCCCGGCGTCTCCGGAATTTGTGGTCCAGGGCAGGATTCTCCCCTGAACGGTTGTGGCTTCTTGCTCCCGGAGAGACCAGACGGCACGACTGATCCTCGTCCATAGCCGTTCATTTCCGTTGATTTTCCCCACGATGAATGCTTTGTGCGCGGAAGTTGCTATAGGTTTGGCATTGGACATCGATGCGAACATTTCTACCTCGGAGCTCAAATCATGGCTGCAGCCAGGAAGTCGTCGCGCGGTGGCTCGAAAAGCGGCAGAAAAACCAAGACCAGCACACGTAGCCGCAAGACTTCCGTTCGGAGGAAGCGAGCGTCCACTAAGCGCGGCTCCACGCGCAAGGCAACATCTGCCCGCAAGCGCGCCAGATCACGGAAACCTGCTGTCTCGAAGAAAACAACTGGAGCCCGCAAGGCTGCTCCGGCTCGCAAGAGCACAAGGAAAGCCGCCAAACGCGGCGCCAAACGGAAATCATCGGGAAGCAGCAGTCGGGCCGCGGCGGCAGGACGTGCCGCCAAGCGCGTGACGACTCAGGCAAAGTCGATTGCCGAACGCGTGCAGAGAGTGGCAACCGGAGTGGTCGAGCAGGCCGTGGACAGCGTCACCCAGGCGGTCGACGCCACAAAGGAATTCGTTCAGGAACACACCTGAGCCGAACGCCGGCGACCGCGTGATTTACGCGGTCGCCACCTCAACCTGCATGTGCGTCTCGATCCACTCGCATGCTTCCTGAAATACCCGCTCGCGACCGTAGTCCACTGTAATGATGTGACCTGCGCCCACGGTCAGTACTAGGCGCTTGTCGGCAGTGCCCAGTAACTCGAAGGACCGTTCAGCAATAGACGGCGCTATCCGAGGGTCTTCTCTCGACTGAATCAGCAGCGTCGGTATGTGGATGAATGGAAGTGCTCGCCGAGCCTGGTACGTGAGCCGCCACAGCTCGTACAAGAGCCGCCCGTTGTACACTCCGTAGCCGAGGTTTTTCGCTCTCTCCGCCGGGTCATGAATCGAGCGTGGGCTGTTCGATTTCACCGTCCCGGCAAACGGACCCCAGATCCAGGACAAGGCGGAGATCACCCTGTAGCTCAGTCGCATTCCAAGATACGGAGCGACGAGGACGAGCGCGCGAAGATTGCTGTTCTCGACTGCCAGCAGCGACGCAATCGCTCCGCCCATGGAGAGACCGAGAATTGCCACGCTCGGGTATCTCCGTCGAAAATCGACAAGCTCGTGGCGGGCGAAATCCAGCCACTCCACACGCCGGGACCGGGTGAACGCCTCAACGGAGCGACCGTGGCCCGGCAGCACCGGCGCACGAACGCCAAAGCCTGCACCGTGGAGATGATCTGCCAGAAGTCCCAGCGTCTGGGGCGTATCCCCAAAGCCGTGCAGGAGGAGAACTCCGTTGGAATTCGCCCCCTGCAGGTCTATCGTTTCGGCACCGGCGATTATGCCATCGCCGGATTCAGCTGTTGAAGACATCGCCTACGGTGAAGGTCTCCATCTCTCGGCCACCACCGGAATTGCGTCATCGGCCGGAATGTCATCCGAAATATCGCCGTTGAGTCGGATGGACGCGACGAGAAAAGCGTTCCCGTTTCGCTTGGCTGTTCCTGTTCCTACGAGCCGGCCAAGCGCAAGCGCAATCGACTCCCTCGTCGCGCCGACCATCTCGCAAAGCAGACGATGGTGCTGCACTTCCAGCCTGAGGCTTCCATCCTGTGTAACCAGGGAGCGATCACGCGACAGCCGGTGCAGCGCCGACATCAGTCGCTGCTCCACATTCTGCGACGCCAGCTCGTGCAGTCGCTCGATCGCATCAGCTCGCTCACTGAGCAACTGTCCAATGAGTGATAGCGCCTGGCCGGGTTTTTCGCGAACGAGCTCGCGAAACTTCGCGGTGGCAACAAAAAGCGATTCCGTATTTTCGCCGGAATACGCATCCGTTACGTACCTGGCCCTGGGCGTCAGACCTTCGATGCCAAAGGTCTCGCCCGCGGCGACTACGGCAGGAACAAATCCGCGCCCGGATCGCATCCGGTTGCGCAATATCACATGTCCGCGCAACACCACGGAAAATCCGTCGGCCCTTGCCCCTTTTTGATAAATCTGGAAATTCGCCGGCCACACTGTTTTTGCACCGTAGACAGCGAGAGCGACCAGATTTTCCTGGGTGAGCTGCGAGCTGTTCTTGAATGCCTGCGTATTCTGCATTGGGCTCGGTACTGGCTTTGGAGACGCGGGTCTCATGAAGCAATGTCCGGGCCGTATTTCTGCAACCGATTCATTGGAACCCTTACAGTCCCCGCAACAAGCTGTATCTAGCTTTCCATCTCGTCGATTGCGCTTCGCAGCGCGCGCTGCAGCGTTCCCTCGCGATCCGTGCTCACTGGAATCGTCTTCGACAATGTTCCAAACGTCCGCAGCATTTCCTCTTCCACAAAAGGAGTCGCATCGATAACGCCAAGCGACTCTATTGTCCGGATTGCCAAATGGCGAAGCAGTAAAACAGTCTCCGGCTCGAGTGCCGCGAGTGATTCGGGAACTCGACTGCCCTGCCGTGAGTCTTCGGGCACTTGTTCTTTGTTTCGCCTGGGCGCTCCGAGCAGCGTCGTCACCGGGGCGAGAGTGACGACAATCGATCCCGGCGTGTGCTCTCGCCAGCCCTGCACTACTCCGCGCCTGCGAAGCGATGGGAGCAGTGCCATGATCGTCTCCCTTATGACTCCAATTCCGCCGACGCTCTGATTTCCACGTCCGGTGATTACGAGCACCTCGCCCGGCTTCATCACCTGACGCATCCGAAGCCACGACTCCGCACGTGCCCGTGCTTCGACGGCTGACGGTAACGATTCCCTCAGGTTGAGCGTGCGATCCTGGCCGAATGTCGTTTCGTCAAACGCCTGCCAGAGACCTTTCAGCTTCGGTCTGCTAGGTCGCACCGCGAAAAACCCCTATTTGCACTGCTCTGGCTCCCCGGCGCTCAGACCAAATGCCGTCGTCACTGCGATCTTCCACCCCGTCAGCGTCTTGATGAAGACCCTCTCCGACACTCCGCTGGTGGTTGTCTTGTTCTGGGTGACCCGGTAACAGTAAGTGCCGTACACAACGCCTCGGGCGACAGGAACTACACGCATTCTTTCGGCGACCAGAGTGTCGGGCCAGGCGGTGTCCTGTATCGCGCTCCAGTTGTCATACCCGAGTTGCAATCCCGCGGGTCCATTGCGCACGAGTGTTGACGCGTGGAGGTAGGTGGCGAGATATCGCGGTCTGTCTCGCTTGTGGATGGCATCGATGTTTTCTTCGAAAAGCCGCCGGGCCTCGATGGTGTCTGACGCCTCGAACGATGCGGGAGACATCGCCACTGGAGGTTGCGTTGCGCAGCCGGCAGCAAGCACTACGATGGACACTAGAGCGAGACGGTGTGGTGCCATTGGAAAACCCGGGAGAGATGTCTGCCCTATGTTAGCGCTGGCCAATCACTCGCGCGAATGCTCCCGCCGGAACACGCCTGGCTCAGCCTAGGACTTGTTCCAGCAGCGCCGCCCCGCGGCTCAGATCATCCCGGCTCATGACGAGAGGCGGGAGAAGGCGCAGGGTGTGGTCTCCGGCACTGAGGATCAGCACGCCTGCATCCCAGCCGCGCTCGATCACGTCGCTTGCTTTCTCCACGACATCGATACCCCACATGTATCCCATGCCGCGGATTGCGCGCACCTTGCCTGTCCGCTTTGCAATTCCACGGAGCATCTCGCCGAACCATGCTCCATTGTCGCGTATGTCCTTGAGCAGGGCCGGATCGGAAACCCGCCGCAGCACTTCGATGGCCGCTCGAGCAACGAGCGGCCCGCCACCGAATGTCGTCCCATGATCGCCCGGCTTTATCACGGAGCCGATCTCTGCCGTTACCAGGATTGCTCCCATCGGAAGCCCGCCCGCGAGCGGCTTTGCGATCGTGACCATGTCCGGAACGATGCCAAAGCTCTCGTAGGCGAACAGCGTTCCCAGTCGTCCGAGCCCGCACTGAATCTCATCGAACACGAGCGCAATTCCGCGTTCCGACGTGAGCCGCCGCAATTCCTCCAACAGGCTTTCTTCAAGAACTCGCACTCCTCCTTCACCCTGAACTGGTTCCACGATCACAGCTGCTACGGAATCACCATCCAGCGCGACGTCGAGAGCCCGCGGGTCCCGTTCGCAGATGCTAATGCCTCCAGCCAGAGGACGGAAAGGGGCCCGGTACGACGGCCGGTCTGTCGCGGCGAGAGAGGCGAAAAGCCGGCCGTGGAAACTCCCCCGGAGTGCGACAATTCCAGTCTTTGCGCCGGAGCTGACACTGCGACCCCAGCGCCGCGCAAACTTGAAAGCCCCTTCGTTTGCTTCCGCGCCCGAGTTGCAGAAGAACACCTTGTCCGCGAAAGACTGAGCAACGAGCGAGGCTGCCAGAGTTTCGGCTGGCTCCGTTCGGTAAAGATTCGAGACGTGAATGAGCCCGGTGTCGAGCGCGGCGACTATCGCCTTCCTTACGCCGGCATCGCCATACCCGAGCGCGTTTACCGCTATTCCGCTTCCCAGGTCGAGATATCGCTTCCCCGCGACGTCAACAAGCTCCACGCCTTCCCCGCGCACGAACTGCATCGGCGCGCGCTTGTACGTGCCAAGTATCGGAAGTTCCGCCGCTGCCGGTTTGTCCGGCGGCGCGCCCGCATCAGTGAGTGAAGTCATGTAAGGCTCAATGCCAGTTGAGTGCCTTCGGCCGGGTTGCTGAGCCCGTCCAGAGTCGAAATGCGTACGCGCGTTACTCCGCCCGTCAGGGCGGCGAAGCCCGCCTCCAATTTTGCTCGCATTCCGCGGTTTATCACGCCGACGTGAATCAGCTTGGAGGCTTCCATCGGCGCGATCGACGACATTGGAAATCCACCTTCGTCGAGCACACCGGCAACATCGGCAACCAGAAGAAGCTCGGCTCCGCCCAGGGCAATGGCGATTGCCGCCGCCGCGTCATCACCGTTCACGTTCAGTGCTTCGCCGGCCGCGCCACCATCCTCACTCGCCAGAGGAGAAATGACCGGCAGATAGCCCGCATCGAGAAGCGTTCTTATGAGATCCACATTCACACTGACTGGCTTCCCCGCCCTGCCCAGACCATCTGCATCGATCGGAGTAGCGGCGATCATTCCCGCATCTTCACCAGAAATTCCCACCGCTGGCACACCTGCAGCCACCAGGGCTGACACGAGTCTCTTGTTGACCAGCCCCGAAAGAACCATTCGGACCGTGTCTATGTCTTCTCTCGTGGTGACCCGTCGCCCGTTCAGAAATGACGGCTCTGCACCAACGCGTCGTTGCATCGCGCTGATTTCGTCACCGCCCCCGTGCACGACACAGAATGATTTCGGCGTCGCTTTCCATGCGTCGGCAATCCTGCTCACCAGGTCCGGCGCTGATTGCGCTCTTCCGCCAATCTTGACAACGCGTCTCATGCCGGAAGTCCCATCGTCTCGCCCAGTCCGAGCATTATGTTCGCGTTCTGCACTGCCTGGCCCGCTGCGCCCTTGATGAGGTTGTCGATTGCCGCTGTCACGATCAGCGTCGGCTGACGCATGCCCTTGGCGTACGTAGCGTTGACCCGGACCACGTTCCTGCGGACAACGTCCCGCAGCGCCGGAGTCTCCGGGATGACTTCGATGAAAGGTTCTCCTGAATACGCGTCTTCCCAGATCTCTAGCGGCTGGTCTACAAGCTCCGTCACCGGGACCGTTATCGTGGCGAGAATGCCCCGCGCGACTGGCAGAAGATGTGGAATGAACAGGAGGTCATTGTCGCCGCCAAGTTTTTTCGAGACCGTTCGCATCTCCTTCAGATGCCGGTGCTCGTTGCCAACGGCATATGCACGGAAATCTTCTGCAACTTCCGCGAACAGCAGCTCGGGCCGCGGTGTGAACCCGGCACCAGTCACGCCGCTGGCAGCCGAAATGGAGATCGTCGCCCCGGGCACGGTCAGCCCGCGCTTCATAAGTGGCGCCAGCGCGATAAGTATGGCGGTTGGATAGCACCCGGGATTGGCAACGATAGACGCCGAGGCGATTTCATCGCGCATGAGCTCGGTCAGGCCGTATGGGACACACTCGCGCTCGTGGTTCCCCGGCCGCAGGTCTGACGAGAGGTCTACTACCTTTGCCCCGCTCGCGGCTGCCCGGTTTACCCAATCTTCGGACGCGCCGTGTGGCAGTGCACTGAAAATCAGGTCGGCATCGCCCAGGGTCGCATCCTCGGTCGCGGTGAAAGTGATTTCTCGTCGCGCCACACGCACCTTCTGCCCAGCCTGGGAGCTGGCCGACGCGAACACGAGCTCGAGCGATTGATGCTCGAGCACCAGGCGACAGAGCTCCCGGCCGACATAGCCGCTAGCTCCCAGAATACCTACCGGGAATTTATGCACTCCTAATGCATAACATTGCACTAAGGTGACGTCAATCGGCCGTTGGTCACCGACTTTCGTTTTGGCCGCCGGCACCAGGCTGGCCCGGCATTCAGCTGCCGATCAGGGCTCTCCCGCCAGAGACTTGAGACGCCTGAGCACCCGGTCCCGCGCAACACCCGACCGGCAGACTATGAGGATCGTGTCGTCACCGCCAATGGTGCCGAGGATGTCGGTCCAGCCTTCTCCGTCAAGGGCGGCAGCGATCGGCTGGGCACCTCCGGGCACTGTTCGAAGGACGATCATCTCGCTCACGCCGTCTATTCGAAGAAAGAGCTGGGGAAGCAGCGTTTCCAGGGCGACGCGACTTTCCTCGATGGTCCCATCGGTCACGGCATAGCGTGCGCCTTCGGGCGTCGGCACCCGCGCCAGTCGCAGCTCTCGCAAGTCACGTGAAAGTGTGGCCTGGGTGACGTCCCACCCCCGGTGAAGGAGCAGCTTTCGGAGATCCTCCTGGCTGCTTACCAGCCTGGAGTTGACGGTTTCCAGAATTGCCGACTGGCGCTCTCGTTTGTTGCCCATGACTTGTACCCCCTCCGGTCCCGCTGACGATACTACTTTACGCGACGCGGGGCGAGATGGAGCTCCGCCTGCCAGCATTGACGCATTTCAGGAATATGATTAAATATACGTAATCTATGAATAGTTATTTAGAGGCCACATGACCCAGACAATCGTTCTCGCCTATTCAGGCGGGTTGGATACTTCCATCATCGTTCCGTGGCTCAAGGAACACTACGATGCCCGGATCGTTTGCGTAGCCGGGGATATCGGCCAGGGCGACGAGCTCGAAGGAGTTCGCGAAAAGGCGATCGCCTCGGGGGCGGAGGAGTGCTACATCGAGGATCTGCGCGACGAATTCGTCACGGATTTCATCTGGCCTACCCTGCGTGCGGGCGCCATCTACGGACGAAAGTACCTGCTCGGTACCTCCATGGGCCGGCCGCTTCTCGCCCGCCGGCAAGTAGAAGTTGCGCGGCGCATCGGTGCGGATGCCCTTGCCCACGGATGTACCGGAAAGGGCAACGACCAGGTCCGGTTCGAGCTCACCTATGCGGCGTTTGCCCCGGAGCTGCCGGTGATTGCTCCCTGGCGCGAATGGGACATTCGAAGCCGCGAGGATGCGCTCGAGTACGCGAAGAAGCACAACGTCCCAGTCACAGCGTCACGCGAAAAGATCTACTCGCGTGACCGGAATATCTGGCACATTTCGCACGAGGGTGGAGTGCTCGAAGATCCAGCCCAGCCCCCACCAGCAGACCTCTTCATGCTCACCGTGTCTCCCGAGGCGGCACCGAACGAGCCCGAGAACGTCACCATTGGATTCAACAAGGGAACTCCGGTTGCCGTAAACGGGACTTTCCTCGATCCGGTTTCCATCCTCTCCACGCTGAACGAGATCGGTGGACGCCATGGTGTCGGCCGCATCGATCTTGTCGAAGACCGGCTTGTTGGAATGAAATCGAGGGGAGTTTACGAAACGCCAGGCGGTACCCTGCTCTACGCCGCTCACAGTGAGCTCGAGCAGCTCATCCTGGATCGCCGAACTCTTGCCGCAAAGGACCTGATCGCTCCACGCTATGCCGACCTCGTCTACGAGGGACGTTGGTGGACCACCGAGCGCGAGGCTTATGATGCTTTCGTCAACATCACCCAGGATCGCGTCACTGGCGGTGTCACGCTTCGTCTTTACAAGGGCAACGTGACCATCGTCAGCAGGGCGAGTGAATACGCGCTCTATGACGAGCGATTCGTCACTTTCGGAGAAGACGACGTCTACAAGCAGAGCGATGCGGGCGGATTCATCCGCCTTTATTCCCTGCCCAGCCGGGTTCGTGCGCTCCGTGATCAGGAGCTGGCGGCACGCGCCGTCGCTCCCGTCCCCACTCAGGATGATGCTCCTGTTCTGGCGGCATCCTGGCAAGACTAGCTGATGGCTGACGAGCCGCGTTCTCACAAGCTCTGGGGCGGAAGGTTCTCCATTCCAACCGCTCAGGCCTTGGAAGCGCTCAATCGGTCAATCGGAGTCGATTTTCGTCTCTGGCCAGCGGATATTCGCCTGTCCCAGGCGTGGGCGATGGCTCTTTGGGGTGCCGGTGTGCTCACGCTCGAAGAGAGCAAGCTGATCGAGCACGGTCTAGCCACCGTGAGAGACCGGCTTGCTGCCGGCGCCGAGCCGGCGGCGTCCGACGAAGACATTCACACGATGATCGACCGTTTACTCCACGAAGAGATCGGAGACGTTGCCTCCAAGCTCCATACCGGACGCAGCCGCAACGATCAGGTCGCGACAGCAACCAGGCTCTGGACAATGGAAGCCTGCGTCACTCTGGATTCAGCAGTACGAGCACTGCAACGGGTGATGGTCGACCAGGCGAGTCGGCTCGAGCAGACTCATATGCCGGCTTACACCCACCTCCAGCGGGCACAGCCGGTTTCCGCCGCCCACTGGATGTTGTCTCATTTCTGGCCGCTCGAGCGCGATCGCAACCGCGTCGCTGCCGTTGCCCGGAGCGCTGCCGTTCTGCCCCTCGGCTCCGGGGCGATCGCGGGTTCGGCATATCCCATCTCACGGGTGCTGCTTCAGGGCAGCCTCGGTTTCACATCGCTTTCTCCGAACAGCATCGACGCGGTCGGTGATCGGGATTTCGTCGCCGAAATGCTCTTTGTCGTGGCCCTCATGGCAGCGCACCTCTCGCGGCTCGCCGAAGATCTCATCCTTTATGGCTCGAGCGAGTTTGGTTTCGTGCGTTTCGGCGAGGGATTCACGACTGGCTCCAGCATGATGCCGCAGAAGCGCAACCCGGACGCGCTCGAGCTCGCCCGGGGCTCCGGAGCACGAGCGCTCGGCGACCTGGTCTCGACACTTGGCATGCTAAAAGGCCTGCCAAGCGGCTACAACAAGGACTTGCAGGACGACAAGCGCGCCCTGTTCGACGCTGTCGACCTGATGACACTGGTGCTTCCGGCAGTTGCCGGAACGCTCGCAGAGCTCAGTTTTGACGAGGCGCGGATGCGGGAGGCACTGTCGAGTACGATGATGGCGACTGACTTGGCCGATTACCTGGTGATGAAAGGAAGAACATTTCGGCAGGCGCACGAAGCTGTCGGAATGCTCATTCGCGAAGCGGAAAGCAGACGGTGTGAGCTTGGAGATCTGGAAATCAGTTCCTATCTGGCAGCGAGCCCGCTCTTCGAAGCAGACGTCTACGAGTGGCTGGAGCCTGGTAATTCGATATCTCGACGCGATATCCCTGGCGGAACCGGGCCTGACGCTGTGCACCGCCAGCTCGAGGCGGCACGCAATGCGATCAAGCCCGCCAGGGAAACACCCAGAGGAAACGAGCTCAACCTCAGGGCGATTTGATTACAATCGAACTCTGCTTAAAAAGGGGGCGCCAGGATGACCTGGCGCCCCTTCTTGTGCAACGGTTCCCAGCTTCTAGAACATGATCCCAAAAGTGACGGGAATGAACCAGGTTGAGTTCACATCCGTGAAGACGTCATGGATTCTGGCTTCCACGTAAGTGTTGAAGCCGCTGAGCGGAAACATGGCACCGACGCCACCGTTGACTCCGAACTTATTGACGGATGAAAGATTTGGCAGGTCTTTCTTCAGGCTGTAGTATCCGCCTCCGCCAATCAGGTAAGGCGTGATTCCCACGCCTGGTAGGGCGTAAACCACGTTTGCGGTTCCATCGATGATTGTAAAGTCGGGTTGATTGAACACACCGTTGTCGTTACGGCCAATGAACTTGTTGTACGATCCCTCAAAACGAAGTCCGAGCGGCGATCCAACAGATGAAAGCCCCAAGGCAATTGTTCCGTTATAACCGGTACTCCAGGAATCCGAGAGTGTGCTAACGGGAATAGCAGCTCCTGCGGCGATACCAAGGGATACGGGCTTTGAGGACTGCGCGGAAAGTTGCACGCCGGTAAGCATCACAGCGGTTGTGGCCAGTCCTATCAAGGTCTTTCTCATACGTCTTGCTCCTTAGGTGAGGCGAAAAGTCTTCTTCGAGTGCCTGACTGTCGCCTGATTGCGACACGCCTGAACGTCCAGGGTTGTACCTCGAACCTCTTAGTTAGTTGCACAACTCGTGCTTCTGGTGCACTTTTGAATTAATCCTTTTATAAAAGGTTAATTAATCAAATGCGCGCCTATACTGTTGCCGCTTCAGCCGTTACGCTTGGAGTCAGCAAAAAATGGCTTGATAATGTCCTTTCCCATCATCAAGTCCAGGGAGTCTTTCAAAGCAGGCAGGGAATACCTCGGCGAATAACCCCGCCTGCGTTGCTGGCGCTCGAAATTGCCGCGCGCCTTGGAAGAGGCTTTGCAATCCCCTTTACAGAAGCACTGGAGATCGCCACCCTGCTGATTGAGTCGCGGGGGGACGCAATCGAACTGCCCGAAGCGTCGCTGATCCGCTTCAGCGCCAACCTCGAGGACATCAGCAGGGAACTGAACGAGCGCCTCGAACGGGCCGTCGAAATGAGTCCTAACCCGAGACGCGGGCGTCCCCGGAGAAAAAAAGACCGGAAATGAGAAGCGGGGCGTCATCAGACGCCCCGCTTCTACATGCCGGCAAGATGCGGTCTGACTCCGCGCCTAGCTGCTCTTCGTGACGTTCTCCGCCGCCGGGCCCTTCTGCCCCTCGACGATGTCGAACTCTACGGCATCGCCCTCTGCGAGCGACTTGAAGCCATTCCCCGTAATCGCGCTGTAGTGAACGAAGCAATCCTTCTGCCCGTTGTCGGGGGTAATGAAGCCAAAGCCCTTCGCATCATTGAACCACTTTACCTTGCCGGTCGTACGCATTCCTGCTCCTGGTAATGAATGTCCGTCACGAACAACTGCCGTACCGGACACAGCCGGTGGCGAGTCCTCATTTGATGGACTCGCCGAATGAAACGCGCTTACGGTTCCCTCGAAAGAGCCCCGAGGCGCGGGTTGCTGGCGGAAATTATATCACGGTCGGACGGGACGGACAATAGAAAATTGTTCATTGCTGGACTAGTCGCACATTTGTGATATAGTACTCGGTCTCGGCGAAACACGTTGTCGGTACGCCACGGTGCTGCTCATAAGTGATCGACACTCTCTTGCCAACGTTCGCGGCGAGCAGCCGCGCAATTGAATCATTGCGCACACTGAAGCGGAATATCTCCGGCTTTGTGCCCGGCAGATTCTCCGTGGCAAGCTCGCCTTCCCAAGTTTTGCAGACCCAGCCCTTCTTTGAAAGCTTCTGCACGTAGCCCGTCGGCTCACCAGTGGAATACACATAGCTGAGCGTAATCCATGACCACGCTCCAAAGACCAGTGTCGGAACCAGAACCACGATCAGAAGGACAATCAGCCCCACGCGGCGCCTGTTGTGGCTCGGTGCTGTGGCTTCTGCAGACATTATTGCCGATCCTGTCTTGATTGGTAGTTATAAGCGACGGGGCAGGGAAGAAAGCCATTCGCCGGCCCGCCCTGACAACTTTCGTTCTGCATCAGGCCGCTCTGTCGAATTAGCTTTAACCTTTGTAACCTGAAAAGATACCATCGTGGCGACTGACAATCGGAGAAAAACAGTAACTGTTCGAGTGGGCGGCGTCCCCGTGGGCATGGGTCATCCCATCGTCGTACAATCGATGACCAACACCGACACCGCCGACGCTGCCGGAACCGCTGCCCAGGTGGCAGCTCTCGCCAGCGCCGGCTCTCAGCTCGTCCGAATCACGGTAAACAACGACGAAGCCGCTGCCGCTGTGCCGGAAATTGCCTCCCGTCTCGCCGACCTGGGCGTCGAAGTTCCATTAATCGGCGATTTCCACTACAACGGCCATCTCCTTCTCACGCGGTATCCTGACTGCGCTCGTGTCCTCGCCAAGTACCGAATCAACCCGGGAAATGTCGGCGGCAAGCGACGCGACGAAAACTTCCGTACGATAGCACGCATCGCCGCCGAGAACGACAAGGCAGTTCGTATCGGAGTCAACTGGGGGTCGCTCGACCAGGACCTTCTCACCCAACTGATGGAAGAGAACGCCGCGCTGCCCGAGCCGCGCGAATCCACCGAGGTCTATGTCGAGGCGATGCTCGAAAGCGCGCTTCGCTCAGCTGCCCTGGCCGAGGAGGCAGGAGTCGGACATGACAGAATCATTCTTTCTGCCAAGGTTTCCGGCGTCCAGGAGCTGGTGGAGGTCTATCGCCGCCTTGCTGCACGCTGTGACTATCCACTTCACCTTGGGCTTACCGAAGCCGGAATGGGCTCGAAGGGCATCATATCCAGCACAGCCGCCTTGTCGATTCTGCTCTCCGAAGGTATTGGCGATACCATCCGCGTCTCCCTTACCCCAAAGCCCGGAGGCGACCGGACCGAAGAGGTGACTGTCGCCCAGCAGATCCTGCAATCGCTGGGGCTGCGGCGTTTCAATCCTCAGGTCACGGCGTGCCCGGGTTGCGGCCGGACGACTTCGACATTCTTCCAGCACATGGCCCAGGACATCGAGACATATCTCCATGAGCAGATGCCGATCTGGCGAGTGCGCTATCCCGGTGTTGTCGACCTCAGGGTTGCTGTAATGGGCTGCGTCGTAAATGGCCCCGGTGAGTCAAAGCACGCCAACATCGGCATTTCTCTGCCGGGCACCTCAGAGGAGCCAAGGGCGCCGGTGTACGTCGACGGGAAGCTGCTCGTCACTCTCAAGGGCGACGCCATCGTTCCGGATTTCCTGCAGATCCTCGAGGACTACGTTGAACGTCGCTACACTACGCCAGCCGGAGTTCTGGTCTCCTAAGACTCCAGCTCGAGGGCTTCCACAGCCATTCGCAGCTCCTCCATGATCGGCGCCTCAAATCCGACAGCCTTCAGTCTCTCGTACACGTCACGGTACCATTTGACAGTACCTGCACGTGCGTCGGTGAACCGTGACCAGATCGCCTCTGAATCCACGGTCCGGTGCAGGTCAGAAAGAATCGAGTGCGCGTTATGGATCTTGTCTGCTGCGCAGACCCAGCGCGCGGCCTCACTCGCTGACGACAGCCGCTCCAGGTAGTCCGTCTTTCTGTCTTGAGACGACATCTCCACGTCGTCGTCGTCAAGCTTGCGATGAGTCACCTCGAGGACCGTCTTCAACACGGATTCACCGAATTTCTCGCCTATTCTCCGCTGTAGCGCTTCCTCTGAGTATCCATCGCGAACACAATCTTCGACGACATCGTGAAGGATTCCGGCCACAATGGTGTCTTCGTCGCAGTCATACGACGTGAGAATCACGGCGATGTTCGCCGGGTGAGTAAGGTAGGGAAGCTTTGTCCCCTTTCTCACCTGCCGGTCATGGTGCTTGGCGGCAAAGGCAAATGCGTGATTGATCTTGTCCGAGTATCCTCGCTTCAACGTGACGGTGCCGTTCGAAACCATTGGACAATCTCCTCGAGCCCTGCTCGATCCTCTTCGCTGAACGCGGCCAGGTGTTCGGAATCTATATCCAGCACCGCAATCAGCTCACCAGACTGGCCAAACACGGGTACGACAATCTCGGATTGGGAGCGTGCGTCACACGCTATGTGACCAGGAAACTGGTTCACGTCATCGACAATCACCGTTCGCTTTTCCGCCGCTGCAGTTCCGCACACACCCTTTCCGAACGTGATCTCGAGACAGCCGAGGCTTCCTTGATACGGCCCTATCAGCAGCCGCTTACCTGGCACAACAACCCGGTAGAAGCCCGTCCAGAGAAAGCCAAGCGCTCCGTGCAGCAGAGCGGAAATAGTGGCCATTCCCGCAATCGGATCATCGATCCCTTCGAGTACCGCCTTCACCTGACCGCTGAGCTCAGCGTATGCGGCGGAACGCGGAGCCGACCGAAGATCTGCAATTGTTTCAGCCATCTCTCTACGCGCCGACCAATGCCGACGCGTCTGCCTCACTCTTCCTGGTTGATCCGAACGCCTCTTCGCGCGAATCTACCTGCGGAAGATCGTCATTCCACAGAACGAGGCCGTGTACACGCAAGTTGATCGCGCGAAATCCGTCAACGGATTTCTTGAGGTCACTTATCCGCGTATATCCAACACGTGCACAGAGCACCACGTCCGGGCTTGGCAGAACAGCTGCTCCATTCTGCAGCACGAAGCCGGTCGGAGCCGCAATGACGATCAGATCATAGCGCCGCTCCATTCGCGCAAAATCGCCTCGAATCCTTTCAGCAGCTTCAGGCGATGGACTCGCGTACGGCCGTGTGCCCGCTGGCAGCACATCCAGCGGGCGATCTCGGCCGATAGTGGTCGAGATGATCGACTCGGGCCAATCGGAAACGCCCGCTACGATCCCGGCGAATCCTGGATTGGCAGGAACACGCAGCACGCTGGCAACAATCGACGTTCCCGGATCGACATCCACCAGCAGCGTACTACGGGCTTCGTACGCCGCTGCCGCGGCAATGTTCGAAGCCACCGTCCCTACAATTGCCGCGACGTCGCCGGCGATGGTGACTATCGGAACGTTTGCTTCCGTCGCCGCCAAGTGCAGATAAAGTCGTCTGTAGCCTTCTGACATGATGTCGATCAACGGTGGGGCCTCGGCGTCCGCCTGCCGGCGGCTGCGCTCGATCATCACTTCTCCCGGCCGAATTACAGTGAGCACGCGGGCTCCCGTCACTTGCTCAGCTTCTCGCGCATCTGCCACATGTGGATGCCGGAGCTCCATACCGAATGCTGCCGAAAATCCAAGGGTAAGAGCCAGCACCAGCGCCGCACCGAGCATTGCCAGCGGAGGAGCGCCGACATTGGCGAGCTCACGCGCTCTTGAAGACTCGCGATCTATCTTTTCGTCGGTGGCGCGCATCTGCCCCAGCGCAGACGCTGCCCCGCTGTATGAGCGCTGAGCCTCGACTCTCTGTGCCAGATACGTGGCCGTATCCACTCGTGCTTGCAGAGTCGGCGCTGGTGGAGCAGGCCGCAAGACAGCGAGTTGGGCACGGGTACTGGCTCGTTTCCCTTCGGCAATCGATTGAATCTGCCTGCCCAGAGCTGTCGCTCTCGACGTCAAGGCGACGTAAACAGGGTCGACGCCTCCGACTGCTCCGAATGCATCTCGCTCCTTCTCGATGTCGGACAGTGAATCGAGCAAAGTCTTCACCTGTTGGTCACCCACCATCGCCGGTGTCGTGCCCAGTGCTCGATACGATGCCGGTAAAGGCGCGTTGTCCGCTCGATCGATGAGGCGATTGAGCGTGCCGACAACAGTCGACAGCGATTCCCGCTGCGCGACAAGCTGCGGAGGAAACGTGTCTATTACCGCAACAGGCGCTGGAGCGGTGGCGCGCGCAATTGATAACATCGAGTCAGCGGCCGTCATTGCTGCCACTGCGCGATCACGGACGGCCACCAGGCCTGATGAGTCCTGTTTTTCCTGCAGCGACGCAGCCACTGCAACTGCGGCTTTTGACGCTTGCCTCGGCACAAGGATGAACGCGATCAGCGCGCCGATGAATACCAGGCCACCGACAATACCCATGATTGCCATCCGCCGCGACGCATTCAACGCGCGGGCAGACGTCCATAGATAATTCGAGCTTGCCGCGGCTCTACTCATTCCGGTGGTTCTCTCAACGGGACAGTATGGCTCTCAGGAGTACTTTCCGAGCCCTTGGACCAGATCGACCAATGAATATACCCGGCCCGACGACGGCGTTCTTTCCAGATCATCAGAATGCAAGGTCAGCGCCTGTTTCCCGGTCCATCAGTCACCGGACTATGCAGAATGGCTTCCTAGAAAAACGGGAGCATCAGTAGGATGCCCCCGTTTTCGTATCGTTCTCGCTGGTTCGACTACTGAACCGTGATTTCTCCCTTCATCCCCAGCGCCAGATGCGGGGTGCAGTGAAAAGGGTAATTGCCGGGTTTGATGTTGGCGAACGATATTGTCACCGACTCTCCCGGATTCATCTTCAATGCGCTGGAGAGCTCGCCCAGCTTGTCCGGGCCCATATTCGCATCGAGCTGTGCCTTGGAATCGGCCGGGATAGTGGCTGGGTCGAATGCCACGTTGTGTGGGCCACCCGTAACTACGGTGAATTTGATGCCGTCTCCGGCCTTGACCGTAATATTGGCAGGCTCGAAGCGGTATCCTTTCGCGTCCCCGATCATCTTGACTTCCTGCGTAGCGCCGGTGATCGGAGCCATTGCTATTCCGCCGGCAGCCGGAGCGGTCGCAGCTGGCGGGGTTGCGGTCGCAGCCGCGGCAGAAGTATCCGTTGCTACACCAACTGTATCGGCTGTGCCCTTATCACCGCCTGCGCACGCGCCGAGAACGACTGCACTCGCAGCGACTGCTAATCCGTAAAACCGCATTCTGAAAAGCCTCCCAGTACTTGGTGCATCTTGGTTTGGTGGTTCTTCCGTGACATTCTCACGAAGTCTTGTGAATTTATTCACAAACACTTCGAAAATCAACGCGGCCCACCCCTCACCAGCAGACTAAGCAATCTTTGTGCGAGTCTCGAGAATGACAGCGGTTCCTCCGCGTCTTGTAGACACCGGCCTGTTTCTCAGAATTTCAGAATCAGATCGCGCTGCAGCTTCGTTGGGTCTCCAACGTATGCGAAGCGAATTCCTCTCATGTACTTGCGAGCAACTCGACGCACTGCTTCTGGTGTAACGCCTCGCAGCTCATCGACAAACTTGTCCGCCTCATTATAGTCGCCCCGGTACAGCTGAGACCTCGCAAGAAAATCGGCCTGAGCGCCGTTCGTTTCGTTGTCGAGAAAGTATTCGGTGAGAAACTGCTGCTCCAGACGCTGGAGACCATCACGGTCCAGCAATCCGTCCTGTAGCTCCGTAACTGCCGCTCGCATCAGCTTGAGCGTCGTGTCCGGAGATGCTGTTGATATGTAAAGGCCGCCTGCGCTTGCCGCCCGATCGAGAAATGGCGCATGGACATCATAGGTCAGATTCTCACGCGTACGTATTTCTGCGAACAGCCGGCCGGTGAGCACCGATGTCGCAATCCGGAGAGCTTGGTAGTCGTCGGTATTTGCCAGCGGTCCGCTGTAGTAGCCGACGAGATAGTTCGTCGGCAGTGCCCGCGACTCGATTACTACGGCCGGCGGGTTCTCCGGCAGGCGGGGCGGGGAAGTCCATTTGTAGTTTCCAGCCGGCAGACGGCCCAGGCTTTCATTCACCAGCTTCTCTATATGAGGCCGATCCACATTTCCGACTACCACAAGTAGCATCCGCGATTTGACTATCTGACTGTTGTGATACTGCCGCAATGCTTTCGCGTCTATGGCCATCAGCGACGACTCGGTACCGGTTACCGGAGTCGCATATGGATGTCCAGTGAAGGCAATGCTGTCAGCCAGGAATTCTGCGAGCGCATCCGGATCGTCGCGTCTCTGGTTGACTCCGGACAAGTACTGAGTTCGAAGCAACGCGACATCGGCTGGATCCAGAGTCGGCTCCATCAACCGGCTGGCGAAAATCGCCCAGGTCGAGTCGAGCACTTCTGTCGTCGCTCTGATCCCGAACATTGTCCAGTCGTCGCTAGGCGCAGTCACGATTTCACTGCCCAGAGCTGACATTTTCCGCCGGAGAATCGCTCGCGGATATTTTGCGGTACCCCGGTCGGACACATCGAGCAGAAACGGCTCGATTCCGGCTGTTTCAGGCCCAACCTGCCGTGCTCCGCCAAGAAGGTAGAGATTCACCGCAACAACGTTGTTTGCGGTGTTCTTGCGCAGTATTACATGTATGCCCGAGACGTCAAAGCTTGTTGTAAGCGTCGAAAGGGCGAGAGCGACGGCAAGCAGCATCAGTTCTGTTCTCCTGCGGCGAGTTCATCAGTGGAGAGCTTCAATGCTGCCCGGTTAGCCGACGAGAGCAATACTCCCGTGATATGTGGCTTCGCTACTATATACTTGCGCGCATAGGCGCGAAGATCTGTCGTTTTCCGTTGCGCCATGTTGTCTACATAACCCATGTAGTACTCGAGACTGGCCACGCTCCACCAGAAGCCAAGTGTATGTGCGAATCCTGAAGCGCGCTCTCGATCGAACGCCGAAGTCACCGCTCGATGCGCCTTTACAGCTTCCAGCTCGACTGGATCGAAGTAGCCCGGATCATCGAATTTCTTGATTTCGGCTTCCAGAGCCGACAAAGCCTTTCGAAGATTGGCCGATGAAGTCTGTCCGGTGATTGAAATCGGACCCGTATGGTTGAGCGTGTAATAGTTCACGCCCAGGTTCTGCCATAACCCGCTGTCAACCAGCCGCTGTTGAAAGTTCGAGCCGGGGTCATTCAGAACGTCGGAGAATACGTCCGCGGCATATGTCGACTCCGGATCCCGGCCAACGCTCGGCCCTTGCCACTGAAGAAACACAGTCACCGCACCGACTTCTGCCTCCACCACTACACCCTCGCTGTGGGTGAGAGCCGGAATCGGAGGAATTGGATCCGCGAGAAACGGGTCGGCTCCTCTTGGCCAGTTTCCCAACTCTCGCTCGGCAAGGCCGAAGACAACGACCGGATTGACATCACCGGCAATTATGAGCACCGAGTTATTCGGGACGTAGTACTTTCGCTGAATCGTCCTCATTTTCTCGGGCGTCGTCGTGAGAATCACGTCACGATCACCAATTACGTTCTTGCGGCTGAAATTGCCCGGATACAACCTCTGGTCCATCTGTCGGTTCAGCTGAAAGAACGGACTTGATTCATTTCGATCGTACTCTCCAATTACCACCTGGCGTTCCCGCTCCAGCTCGTCCTGCCGAAACAGCGGTCCCTTGAGCGCCGCTGCCAGAAATTTCAGACCGCCTTCTACGTTTTCCGTCGACACCGTCAGGTAGTAGTTGACTCGCTCCACCTCCGTTGTGCCGTTGAACACTGCCCCGAGGTCGCCGGCTCGATCTACAAACGCCTCTGGTTCGGGATAGGTTCTGTTGGCTCTGAAAAACATGTGCTCGTACATGTGCGCAAGACCGGCATACTCCGGCGTTTGTGTGAAAGAGCCGTTCTTCACGTCGGCTTCTATGGTCACGAGGGGAACGCCGTGATCTTCGACGACGATGACTTCGAGGCCGTTCGCAAGCACCTCTCGCTGGATGATCTTCTGAAGCTCCGCCCGCTGTGCCTGGATGATTCCCGGGCCAGCGATACACACCAGTACAAGTGAGATCAGAGTGGCGCGACGACCCAGGGAACGATTTCTTTGAGTAATGTGTGACAACAGAAAGCCTCGATGATTAAGACATACGAAGAGCTCGCCTCGCAGCTGAAGCCTTCCCAGCTAAAACGGGACGAGCCACTAGCGTCCTACACCACGTTCCGGATCGGTGGTCCCGCTGATCTTCTTTACAATGCCACGACCGCTGATGATTTGGCAATTGCAGTACAGGCGGCGCGACGTTTGGGCATTCCCTACTTCGTACTCGGGCTCGGGGCCAACATACTCATTGGCGACCGTGGATTCCGCGGACTTGTAATTCGCAATACTTCGGATCGATACGAGTTCACAGACAACGGCAAGCTCAAGGTCGAGAGCGGCGCGATTGTTGGCAACATCATTCCCATGGCAGTCGAGCGGGGCTGGTCAGGGCTCGAACACTACGTAGGAATTCCCAGCACAGTTGGCGGGGCCGTCTGGCAGAATCTTCACTTCCTCGAGCCGGAACCCGAAAGGAAAAAAACCATGTTCATTGCCGACGTGTTCGACTCTGCCGAGATCCTGTCCGAAGAAGGAGAAAGACGTGTCGTAGACAGGGACTACATGCAGTTCGGATACGACACGAGTGTTCTGCACACCCGGCGAGACATAGTCCTGACCGCCACATTTCAGCTGGCACCGGGCAACTCCGCGGTAATGCATCGCGTAATGCAGGAGAATCTCAGTTGGCGAGGAAGCCGGCACCCGTGGCTTCAGCTCCACCCGAGCGCAGGATCAATCTTCAAGAAGATTGAAGGAGTCGGTGCAGGAAGACTCATCGATCAGTGCGGCTTGAAAGGTTTTCGCCACGGCGATGCTCAGATTTCCCACATTCACGCCAACATCATGTTGAACCTGGGCAAGGCAACCGCAAAAGATGTTCGCGAGCTGATTGACATTGCCCAGAAGGCCGTCGAGGAGAGGTTTGGCTACCACCTCGAGCCCGAGATCAGCTTCATAGGGGAGTTCGCTTAGCTTCCTGCCGTTACTTCGTCGGTAGCTTCAGCCCACACTCCCAGGGCTCGATCCAGCTCGCCTTTAAGCCGCTCGAGCTGTACGCCCAGAGCCGTCGATTGCTTCGCGCCGTCCCGAGTCAGGTATAGCTCCGGGTTGGAGAGTGCTTCCGATATCTCTGCGATTTGTAATTCCAGCCTCGAGACTGCCTGCTCTGCTTCCTCGGCTCGAACACGCGCGTCACGACTGGAGCGCCTGTTGTCTGCTCGTTCATCGTGCGCTCGCCGTGTTTTCTTCTTCTCCTGCACGCGTCGGAGTGATACCTCTTCAGAAGCATTGACTGCGGCGGCATGTACACGCTCTTCGCTGGCAATTTCCCATTCCGTGAAACTGCCTCCGAAATCGAGAATGTGTCGGTTGTGCAGAACCCACACTCTCGTTGCGAGAGAACGAAGCAGGGCGCGGTCATGACTCACCATTATCACCGTTCCGTCGAAGCTTTCGAGGGCATCCTCCAGCGTTTCAATCGACTCCACATCGAGATGGTTTGTCGGCTCGTCGAGGATGAGGAGGTTTGCCCCCGAAAGCACAATCATCGCCAGGGCGACACGGGCCCGCTCTCCGCCAGAAAGGGTCGACGCGGTCCGTTGCGCATCATCACCGGAAAAACCAAAGCGGCCCAGGTGTCCCTGTACGTGCCGACGCTCCCAGTTGGGCCGCAGGCCGGCAATCACTTCATAGAGAGTCAGATCGAGCGGAACCTGACTTAGGTCCTGTCTGTAATAAGCCGCAACAATCGACCCCCCGAGTCGCAGCTCACCTGTGTCCGCTGCACGATCTCCAACAAGCGTCTTGAGAAACGTTGATTTCCCGGCTCCGTTTGGCCCAAGCAGCCCGAGTCTCTCACCGCGTCGTAGCTCCCCCGAGAAATTCTCAATCAACGTTCGTCCGCCGATGCTTATTCCGACATTCCTGGCTACAACGACCTGATCTCCACCACGACTCTGTGATTCGAGCCTGAGCGCCATCACACCCTCCGAGCCAACTGGCGGGCTTAGACGCGGAAGTCTTTCCAGGAGTTTTCGTCTTCCTTTGGCCTGTTTCGAATTCTGGCCGGCCAGGTTGCGACGGATGTAATCCTCTCGCTCCTCGATCTGATTGCGCTGCTTGTTGAATGCGTGCTGCTGCGCATCCCGCCGCTGCTGTCGCTGCTCGATAAAAGACTCGTAGGAGCCCGTATAGGCGGTTGCTGTTTCTCCTTCGAGGTGGAGTACATGATCCACTACGCCCGATAGGAACGCCCGGTCGTGACTTACGATCAGAAAAGTCTTGCTGCTGCCTGTAATGAATCCCTCCAGCCAGCGAGTTGTGTCGAGATCGAGGTGATTTGTCGGCTCGTCGAGCAACAGTATCTCGGCGCCATTGATGAGTTGCCGGGCCAGGCCAAGGCGGCCTCTTTCTCCACCGCTCAACTCGACAGTCTGACGAACCCTGGCCGCATCGGGATCGAAACCGAGTCCATGCAGTACCGCATCCACCCGTGGTGCAAGCTCGTAACCTCCTTCTCTCTCGAACCTTTCCAGATCACGATCGTACTTCGAAAGCATCTCCCGTGTCGATGATTCGCCCAGCTCTCCAATCCGCATGCTCTGGTCGCTCAACGACTTTTCCAGCCGGAGCAGATCAGCACACCCGCCTGCCGCTGCCTCCCAAATTGAACGAGCGTCTTCAAAATCCCGATGCTGCTCCAGCATTGAGATCCGAATCCCTGGCTGTCTTGCCACGCTGCCCCATGTCGGCTCCATCCGTCCGTCGAGGATGTTGAACAGCGTCGTCTTGCCTGACCCATTTCGCCCGATGATTCCCCATCGTTCGCTACGGGCAATTGTGAATGTGACATTCCTGAAAAGGGTAGTTGCCCCGAATTGAACGCCGAGATCCGACGTTGATATCTGGGTCAACTGCCGATCGCCGATTGGCAGGCATCGAGGCAGTGCCGGAGCGTTGCCGGGGAATGATCCCCCATGTGGCCAATTCGAAACGTTCTCGACTTCAGCTTACCGTAGCCGCTTGCCACTCTTATACCTTGCGATGTCACCTTTTGCAGAAATTCGTCAGCCGAGACAGCCTCTGGAAGCTGAATCGTCGAAACGGTCGGTGAGCGGTGCATCGCGTTGACGATGTTCTTCAAATCGATTCCCTTCCGTTCACGACAGTCGTCGATCCAGCTGCTTGTCATGTCGAGCATTGCCTTGTGTCGTTTCCATCGGTTTTCCATCCCTTCGGCCAGAATTGATTCGAGCTGCACGTCGAGAGCGTAGAGAAGGGAAACCGCTGGTGTACTTGGCACCTGGCCGGTTGCGGCAAAGCGGGCCATCTCGACGAGGTCGAAATAGACGCCTCGCGCCGGCGCCTTTTCAGCGCTTTCAACAAAGCCGCTTGATGCGACGGCAAAGGCCAGCCCCGGAGGAAGGGCAAGAGCTTTCTGAGATCCGGTTAGAGCGTAATCCAGTTTCCATTCGTCGAACTTGAGTTCCGCTCCCCCCGCCCCACTTACGCTGTCCACAAGACACAACACCCCATGAGCGTGTGCCTCATCGGAAAGGCGCCTTATGTCGTTCAAGGCTCCGGTAGACGTCTCGGAGTGCACGACCGTAATGGCTCGATAGCTTTCATTGTTCAGCAATGACCCGAGCTTGGATGCGGCGTGAACTTCACCCCACTCCACTTCGTACCGATCGACAGTCCTGCCACACATTTCAGCGATATGGGCAAACCGTTCGGAGAACGCTCCATTTACAAGAGAGAGAATCCGCCCCGGTTCCGCACATCTGATTGCCGCTTCCATCATCCCGGTTGACGACGCCGGCACAACGAAAACGGGACGACTGGTTTGAAGAACCGTTTGCAGGCCAGTTTGCAGTCTTGCAAAAAGGTCTTCGAACTCCTGACTCCTGTGAGGAATCATTGGCTTTGTCATCGCTGCCAAGACTTCCGATCGCACTTCTGTTGGACCGGGAACGAAAAATGTTCCGAAGTCACCTGCCTCCTGTTTCATCGTTCCATCCATTTTTTCCATGTCGTTTCATCATCCCCAATCGAGAGCTGGTTTGCATTCCTCACGAGCGGCATCTTCAACAGCATGGGCTCGAGTGACAGCCTCTCCAGCCAGTGTTCATCCGACATTCGCGCGTGATGCAGCCCAAGCTCCTGAAACCGCCGTGAGGCCTCATCGACCATTGAACTGATTCCAAATTTCTGGACGAAGCGGCGAAGCTCGCCTGGAGACGCGGGACGCTCCTTCAAATCGACGAAATGCGTCTTGATCCGGCGCTCTGCAAAAAACCTCAGAGCCCTTCGTGTTTCAGGGCTTTGCCGAATGCCGAAGATCTGGACTTCCATATTTGAGGGATCTGTATTCCGTTGATGTTAATCATGCCCGCCTCTCTCGATCAGTCCTTCTGCACTGGGAAGCCTTGAAAATGACGGACTATTCCCCTGCATGGTGGCTCCCCGGGGGACATGCGCAGACTCTCTGGGGCAAGCTCTTTCGGCGTGAACCGCAGCAGCGGACGACGCTCGAGCGCTGGGACACTCCCGATGGCGACTTTCTGGACATCCATCGCCTCGAAGCCATTTCTCCTTCCCCTTCTGCGCGCCTGCTCGTGCTCCATGGCCTTGAGGGCACCATTCGCTCTCATTACGCGCAGGCCCTGCTTGGAGAAGCACACCGTCGGGGCTGGGCCGCCGACATGATGATCTTCCGCTCCTGCGGAGATGAGTTAAATCGCACCCGACGATTCTACCATTCCGGCGAGACGACTGATCTCGCATTTGTCGTCAACCGCTTGCTCGCAGAGTTTCCCAGTCAGGCCCTGGTTCTCGCCGGTGTTTCCCTGGGGGGTAACGTCCTCCTCAAATTCCTCGGGGAGCGAGGAGCCGAAGTGCCACCGCAGATCCGCGCTGCAGCTGCTGTTTCGGTGCCCTTTGATCTCGCTCGATCCTCGAGGCATATCAACCGCGGCTTCTCCCGGGTATATCAACGACACTTCCTCACATCTCTTCAGCGCAAAGCCAGGCAGAAGCTCGAGCGCTTTCCCGACCTCGCTCCAGCCGAGCTTCTGGCTGGTGCCCGGACAATGTACGCGTTCGACAATGTCATGACGGCCCCCGTTCATGGCTTCCGCGACGCCGATGACTATTACTCACAGTCGAGCTCCCTGCGGTGGATTGGCCGTATTAGTATCCCTACGCTACTATTAAGCGCAGTAGACGACCCGTTCCTTCCATCCGCAGTGCTGGAAGAAGTCCGCTCGGAAGCAACCCGAAATCCTGACCTCGAGCTGGACTTCCCTTCACGCGGCGGACATGCCGGTTTCATAAGCGGGCGAAATCCCTTTCGTCCGCGATATTACGCCGAGCGAAGAGTGTGCGATTTTCTTGCAAACCATTTGATCGGGGACGTAGCATTAGCAGGCTAAACCGACATTTCACCGAGGCGACAATGCTCCAGGTCAGATTCCGCTTCCTCGTCCAGGCCGTTTCAGCTCTAATTCTTTCGGCTTGTTCGTCCACGCAGGCAGGAAACAACGCAGCCGCGATACAGGGTGCGGCTCCATCCCCTGCGTCATCGTCAGGTACCGCGCCTACTCAGGGCCTTCCGCCGGATGCCGAACATGCGCTTGCCCGACTCAATAGCTCCTCGCGTCACGGTGAATGGGTGATGATTTCACTCTCGCCAACCGACAGCCTCCGCGCCTGGGTCGTCTACCCCGAGCGAAAAACAAAAGCCCCGGTAGTAGTCGTTGTGCATGAGATCTTCGGCCTTTCCACATGGGTCCGCGCCATCGCTGATCAGCTCGCAGCCGATGGATTCATCGCCATTGCTCCAGACTTCCTGACGATGAAGAACCTGCCCCGCACAGCTGACAGCGTTTCGATACAGGATGCAGTAGCTGCCATCCGCACTCTCGATCCCGCAGAGATTCAACGTCAGATAGATGCGGCAGCCCGATATGCGATGGCATTGCCTGCAGCTCAGCCTCGCTATGGTGTGGTCGGATTCTGCTGGGGCGGCGGAGTGTCATTCGAGCACGCCACACATTCTCCGTCCCTCCGCGCATCCGTCGTATACTATGGAACCTCCCCAAAGACAGAGAGTCTTTCCGCCATTCGGGCACCTGTACTTGGCCTCTATGGCGGCAATGATGCTCGCGTCGACGCTACGATTCCACCCGCTGACTCCGCGCTGCGTTCAATGGGAAAGACATACTCACACAGCATCTTCGAAGGCGCCGGTCACGGATTCCTGAGACAGCAGACGGGAATGAACGGAGCCAACATGACAGCGACGCAGCAAGCCTGGCCCGCGACGATAGCCTGGTTCAGACGTTATCTCGAAGGGTAAGGCCTGGTGTTGAACATCTTCTTTCTCGCGATTTTCGTCGGTGGTCTCGGCCTCGCCGTGTACTCGATGCTGCAGGGCATCGAGCGCTCTCGTGCCACCGGCCGGCGTCCCTCAGCTGTTCTGAACACTCCAACCGCGTCTAGCTTCGGGATAGTACTGGGCGCTGTTGGCTATCTGCTGATAACCCGCACTACGTTGGGTATTCTGGCTGTTCTCGTGATCTCGGCCGGAGCTGCCGCTCTCGCTGCGGCTGGAATAGTCACCCTGGTGGCACGATGGGCATTACCTTATTCCGGGATCGCCAGTGGTGATGATTCCATACAGGGGCAACTGGCTCTTGTCACGAGCCCTATTTCAGCCAGTAGTCCAGGTGAGATAGTTTTTTCAGCGAACGGCCTGCGACAGACACTCGCTGCACAAAGCATTCAGGGATTGGCGATTCCGCGCGATACCGAAGTAGTCATCGATTCGGTTCAGGACGGAATCGCGCGCGTCGAGCTCTGGTCCGTGGTCGAGCAGCGTCTCTAACCGGGCATTCCGCTGTCTACATGACGTAGACGTTCAACCACGATGGCCAGTTACCGCTAAGCTCGCAGAAATCCTCGAAATAGGCCAGGCCCGCACCTTCGAGATACTCCACCACGGGCCCCACCAGATCATCGGACGGCAATGGTCCAAGTATCACCAGGCTTCCTTCAGCTCGAAATTCCTGATCGGTGAGATTGAAGCGCATATCGATATCTGCGCGCACCAGACCGGCTTTCTCATATGACGCCTTACGAATCAGAATCGATGGGCGCCCTGCGTCGATGGTGACTGCCACTGTTGACTCCGTGCGGGGCTGAAGAGGAAAGTTTGGCTGATCCAGCTACTTTTCAATGTATGAGCCACCCCCCTTCCAGTCACAACCAGCCAGTTGAAGAAGATTTCGACGTTCTCGTAGTCGGCGGCGGACATGCCGGGACAGAAGCGGCAGTGGCGGCAGCACGGGCAGGAGCACACGTTGGCCTCGTGACGAGCTCGCTCGAGACAATTGGCCAGATGTCATGCAACCCTGCGATTGGCGGCGTTGCCAAGGGCACGGTAGTACGCGAAGTCGATGCATTGGGCGGAATCATGGGTCGTGCGACCGACATGGCGATGATCCAGTTCCGCATGCTGAACCGAAGCAAGGGTCCGGCAGTATGGGCTCCTCGAGCCCAATGCGATCGTGGACTCTATCGGCGGGCAGTGCGGTCGCTCCTCGAGGAGCACCCCACGTTACAGACAATACAGGGAACCGTCGCCAAGCTGATCATCGGCGGCGGATCAAAGGTTAGCGGATTGGAGACGCTCGAAGGGCGTCGCTTCAGTGCTCGAGCGATAGTGATCACCACCGGCACTTTCCTCCGCGGCAGAATACACATCGGAACAGACACCAGGATGCCTGGCGGACGTTCTGGGGAATCAGCAACCGTGGATCTTGCTGAACAGCTCGAGGCGGCTGGCCTCACTGTCGGCAGATTCAAGACGGGCACGCCACCACGAATCGACGGAAGGTCCGTTGACTACTCTCTTCTGTCCCGACAGGAAAGCGAAATCGAGAATTTCGATTATTCCTGGTCTCATTTCTGGCAGGAGCCGCGTCGGATATCAAAACAGACGCGACATCCATCACAACTGCCATGCTGGGTCACATACCTTGGCCCGGAAGGCAAGACAATTATTCAGGACAACATCGAAAGCTCGGCGATGTACGGCGGCGCGATTACATCACTCGGCCCGCGATACTGCCCGTCAGTCGAAGACAAAGTGGTCAAGTTTCCAGCTGCGGAGCGGCATCAAATTTTCCTCGAACCAGAAGGTCACGACACGAATGAGCTGTACGTAAACGGACTCTCTACCTCGTTGCCGGCCACTGTGCAGCGTGAGCTGCTGAGATCCATTCCCGGGCTTGAATCAGTCCAGATGACCCGCTCGGGGTACGCAATAGAATATGACTACTACCCGCCAACACAGCTCGATCCTTCACTCCAGGTGAAGACAACCCAAGGACTGTTCTTTGCCGGCCAGATCAACGGAACCACGGGATACGAAGAGGCGGCAGGGCAGGGCGTCGTGGCCGGATTGAATGCCGCGCTCTTTGCCGCGGAGCGTGAGCCGGTGATCTTCGGAAGAGAATCCTCATATATCGGGGTACTCGTCGATGATCTCGTCACGCGTGGGGTCGATGAGCCCTATCGGTTGTTCACGTCACGATCTGAATTTCGCCTCACTGTCCGCCAGGATAACGCATTGCGCCGGCTTGCGACTACCGGTCTCGAGCTCGGGCTCTACTCGGTCACCGAACAATCCACAATTGAAAGCCGTCTGGAGGAAGAAAACTACATCAGGTCTTTTGCAGAAGAGACGAGCGTGAATCCGTCAGATACAGCGGCTCTTCTCGAGGCTGCGGGAAGCACCCAGCTTCCTCACCCCATGAAATTGATCGAAGTGGCCCGACGACACGGTGTCGATCTCCAAGAGCTGCTCACGATAGCCGGTATCGACCGTGTTGTCTCCAGGGATGCAATTCTCACTGCCGAGCTGGAAATCAAGTACGCGGGTTACTTCGAGCGCGAACGCTCCCAGGCCGAGCGACTTCGACAGATGGGCAGCTTCAAACTTGGCCCCGGCCTGGAGTATGAAGGAATGCGATCATTATCCTTCGAGGCACGTCAGAAACTTTCTGCTATCCGACCTCTGACACTTTCCCAGGCTGCCCGCATTCCGGGCGTGAATCCAAGTGACCTGCAGAATCTCGTCATCGAAGTAGAGAGAAATCGCCGGATGCCGTTGACGACCGAGTCTTCGGGACTTGATTCGTAAGCGTGTCGCGGGTGCCGTTAGATATCAGGTGTCAGGAAATTTCCGCTGTGACGAGCCCGCCGATTTGCTGCCTGCCATGCCATTGAAGAAGCAGAACTGCTGCTGAAATCAGCACACCGCCCAATAGCATGCCCCCTGTCAGATGCTGATGGAGCATCAGCACTCCCAGCAAGGTCGTATGGAATGGCTCAATAGTGGAGATGATCGAAGTTCGAACCGGCCCCAGTACCCGGAGACCTCCAATCAGCGCTCGGAATGCGATTACCGTGCATACCAGCGCCAGGATTGCTATGTATCCCCAGAGAGAAAGCGTCGCCGGAAGGATTAGCTGCCTGCTTAATGCGCTCAGAATAAAGAAACTCCCCGTCACACCTGCCACCAGATAAAACGTCGAAACGAGCGGATCGACACCTTTTTGCGCGCTTTCAATGGCCGGCAGATAGACCGAATAAAGCAGCGCAGCACAAAGTGCAATTGCGACTCCCGCTGGGTTGAGGGAGTCTGCGCTCGGAGTCCCAAGCATTACAGCCAGTCCAGCGAGAGCAAGAGTGAGAGCCGCAACTCGAATTCTCGTTATCCGCTCGGTGCGCCGGATCACAGCAATGACTGCGATCCAGGCCGGATAGGTATAAAAAAGAAAAGCCAACGGACCAACTGCAATGTACCGAAGCGCGTAAAGACTCGTGTACGTGACGAGTGCCTGTCCAACACCGCCTATTATCACCAGTCTCAGAATTCTCGAGTGTGCGATTCTCAGCCGGGCTGGATTCCGCACAAGGACAGAGAGAATGACAATGGCAACCAGATAGCGCCAGAACATCGCCGTCGCCAGCGACATTCCCTCTCTGGTTACGATTACAGTGACTGTCGACAGTGATCCGAAGCTGATGGCAGAAACAACTACCATCAAGCTGGCCCATCCCGTGCTCTTTCCTGGAGAAGTCACGAGCGTAATGTAGAACATTCAGTACCTTGACCACCGGGCCTCGAAGATTGGGTCCCGGGATTTGCATCTTGATTTCGTTGTCACTGGCCTGCAATGCTGAACGCAGCCATACTTTTTCTTTCAACCAGGAGACTCGACAATGTCCGGCAAAATGATAGAGTTTCGCGCCAATGGACGCATGGCTGCGGGTTATCTGGCGAGCCCGTCCAGGCCGGGTCCTGGCCTCATCGTCATACAGGAGTGGTGGGGGCTCGTCGACCACATCAAGGATCTGGTAAACCGGTTTGCCGCAGAGGGATTTGTAGCGCTTGCCCCGGATCTCTTCCATGGCGACATGACAAAGAGTCCCGACGAGGCGGGCAAGCTGTTGATGGCACTCAACATCGACGAGACAGGAAAGGATCTTCGCGGTGCTGCCCGGCATCTTCTCTCGCTGCCGGACGTTCAGCCGAAAAAGGTTGGTGCCCTCGGATTCTGCATGGGAGGACAGCTGGCGCTATATGCTGCAGCAGAATTTCCGGACGATATCTCAGCCGCCGTGGACTTCTACGGCATTCATCCGAAAGTATTGATTTCGCCGGAAAAGCTAAGCGTTCCGATTCTGGCGCACTTTGCGAAACGCGACAAGTCAGTCCCCGAGGCGCAGGCACGCGAATTTGTCACTCGCCTCAGGTCTGCGGGTAAAGCGGTTGACGACTATTACTACGATGCCGATCACGCATTCTTCAACGACACGCGCCCTGAAGTTTACAACCCGGAGGCCGCCAATCTCGCATGGACCAGATCTCTCACTTTCCTGAGAAAGCAGCTAACGTGACATCGTCAGCTTTCTCGGATCCCCCGACTGTAACCGGATCCGTCACCGAAGAACCTCAAAAAGACTTCGGTTTCGGACCGGTTGTCGCAAGCAGCACAGAGAAGCGGCTGCTTAACCGCGATGGCACGTTCAATGTCGTTCGGTATGGGTTGAATCCACTGTCGGCACTGAGCTTCTTCCACTGGTCGCTTTCCGTGTCGTGGCCGGTTTTCCTGGCGTTTCTCTCGGCCAGCTATCTCGCAATCAATACTGTCTTTGCCTTTGCGTTCATGGCGTGCGGCTCAGGAGCGCTAACCGGCATGACAGCTCAAAGCGTTGGAGGGGAGTTTTTCCGCGCTTTTTTCTTCAGCGTCGAGACGTTCGCGACGATTGGCTATGGCAATATCGTACCAATAGGAATTCCAGCGAATATTCTGGTGACTCTCGAAGCTCTGCTGAATATCGTCAGCATTGCGCTGGCAACTGGAATTGTTTTCGCACGATTTTCGCGGCCTACCGCAAAGATCGTCTACAGTCACCGAGCGCTTGTTGGTCCCTATCGTAGTGGCTCCGCATTCGAATTCCGAATAGCAAATGCCCGAACGAGCCAGATAATCGAGCTCGAAGCAAAGGTCAGCTTGAGCAGACTCGAACCTTCAGCTGACGGAAAAGTCAGAAAATTTCACGATCTGAAGCTGGAGAGAAACAAGGTCGTTTTCTTTCCGCTTAGCTGGACACTGGTCCATTCCATCGACCCATCAAGCCCACTCTCGGGTTGGACGAGCTCCGATCTCATTGCTGCCGACGCTGAGTTTCTCATCCTTTTGACAGGAATTGACGAGGCGTACTCACAGACAGTCCACTCGCGTTCTTCGTACAAGGCGGATGAGGTTGTCTGGAATGCAAAGTTTGGAAGCGTATTTCGCCGCAGCCAGAAGCATGGCATCCTTGGTATGGACATTACCCGTCTGCATGACATCGAGTCTGTTTCTTGAGAGCTTGCCGGGGGCCGAGGGAAAATCATATGTGCAAGAAACCGAGTGATGTTCGTCTCGATTCTGTGTTATCTACCTTTACTTGAGTTGGGGTGCCAACAATGAAAGCCATATATTTGCCATATTTTCTTGGGATTGTAGCACCATTATCGGCACAGCAACCCGTCAGTAACGCGACAAATGAGCCTATTTCACAGATAGCCGTAGCAGCTCGCGGTGAGGTTCGCGTAGCGCCTGACAGGGCGACCATTCAGATAAGCGTTCAAACCCGTTCCCTGACTGCTGCGGCCGCGGCAACCGAAAATGCGACAAAGCAGAAAGCTGTCTTTGACGCTCTTCGTGCGCTTGGGCTCGAGTCCGATCAACTCTCAACGGTCAACTACAGCGTCATCCCACAACAACGTTATGAGCCAAACAAGGATCCGATCATAACCGGCTATAACGTCACCAACACTTTGCTGGTCGATGTTAGAAAGCTCTCTCAGGTTGGCCCGGTGATCGATGCTGCATTGGCGAAAGGCGCCAATATGATCACCTCTCTTCAGTTCTACGCATCAAACACCGAAGACGCACGCCGAACAGCCATAACTTCGGCCATTCGGAAAGCACGGCTGGACGCAGAGGCTGCGGCAGCTGCAGCTGGTGGGTCGGTAGGCGCTTTGCTGGAAGTAAACATTGGAGCCTATTATGCTCCACCTCCACGTCCCATGGTAATGGCTCGAGCTGTAGCCGGAGGCGAGGCAGACACGACTATCAATCCCGGAGAACAGACACTTTCGGTAGACGTGAACACCAGGTGGCGATTCCTGTCCAAGTAATCGGCAAGGCTTACACCAGCCTTTGCAGAGGCCGGGATATTACGTGACCCGTTTCACGTGACACCCGGGCATTTTTTCGACTCTAACACATTGTTTTGTCCGGTTTGACCGATTTTCCACGTGAAACATCCCTTCCGATCCGGTAACCCCTGACAACCATTCTTCCCAACCCGTAAATTCTCACTCACCCTAATTCTTCCAGGTGTGAGTGGGTAAAGTCATTGCAGTTGCCAATCAAAAAGGCGGTGTTGGAAAGACAACCACCGCTGTTAACCTGGCCGCAAGTCTTGCAGCAGCAGAACAGCACGTACTTCTCGTAGATGGTGATCCTCAGGGCAATGCCACTAGTGGGGTTGGCTTACTCGCCGCACAATTACCTCAAACCCTCTATGACGTCCTGATCGGCCAAGTCTCCATAGCCGAAATACGACGACGTGACGTCGCACTCAAGGGACTCGATATCGCACCGGCAACTCCGGATCTGGCCGGAGCAGAGGTCGAGCTCATTGACCTGCCGCACCGCGAAAGTGTAATGCGAAAAGCGCTTCGCCCAGTTCTGGATGAATACGACTTTATCCTCATCGATTGTCCCCCTTCACTTGGCCTGTTGACTCTCAACATGCTGACTGCGGCCGATGCTGTACTCATACCGCTCCAGTGCGAGTACTACGCCCTCGAGGGATTGTCGCAGCTTCTCAACACGCTTCACCGAGTTCAACAAACCGCCAATGAGCACCTGTCAATAGCCGGCGTTCTACTGACAATGTACGACTCACGACTGAATCTTTCGCGGCAAGTTGCCGAAGATGCGCGCGATTACTTCGGCTCGAAGGTTTTCACCAGCGTGATTCCAAGAAATATCCGCCTGGCTGAGGCGCCAAGTTTTGGCAAGCCAATCATTTTGTACGACATCGGTTCTGTGGGGGCGAAAGCATACATGAATGTCGCCAGAGAATTGATGGAACGCGACGCCAAGGGAGAGATCGAAGATGGCAACTGAAAAAACCCCACGACGTCTCGGCCGTGGACTCGACGCTCTTTTCAGCACCACTCCAGCAGACAGAAAAGACTCAGAAGCACTTAAGGAAATTCCACCCGATCAGATTCGCAGCAACCCGTTTCAGCCGCGTCAGGATTTCAACCCTGACGAGTTGAAGGAGCTTCAGGAAAGCATTAAAACCTCAGGCCTTCTCCAGCCCGTCACGGTGAGACGTCGGCCGGGAGCGGCATCAGGATATGAACTCGTTGCCGGCGAACGACGGCTCCGTGCTGCAGTCAACCTCGGCTGGACAACTATCACCGCCGTCGTGAAGGATCTTGACGATCACCAGCTACTGGGGCTTGCTCTCGTCGAAAACCTCCAAAGAAGTAACCTCAACCCGATTGAAGAAGCGGAAGGTTACAATCGGCTTATTACCGAGTTTGGCCACAGTCAGCAGACCGTCGCTGCAATGGTAGGGAGAGACCGGTCGACAGTCGCCAATGCGCTCCGAGTTCTTCAGCTTCCAGAGGCCGTACGCCAGATGGTACGTGATGGATTGCTCGCAGCCGGCCACGCGCGCCCTTTACTCGGGCTACAAGATGAAGCACGGATCATTGCGCTGGCTCAGGAAATTGTCAAAAAAGGACTGACCGCGCGAGACATCGAGCAAAGAGTACGTGAATCCACACGCACGGTAGAAACCCAAAAAGCAAAACGCGGACGGCCTTCACGAACAGATCCAAGGTCGGCAGAAGTCCAAAGACTGGAAGGCTGCCTTCGAAAATACCTACAAACAGATGTATCTATTGCGTCTGATTCCAACATTCGGGGTTCTTTGAAAATCTCGTTTTACTCCAATGAAGACCTCGAACGCATTATAGAACTCATCGGATTAACAGAAGATCCACAATAATTTGGCCTTAAATTAGTCAAGCACTTATGGAGTTTCTTCGAGATTATAAGCAGTACTTTTCCACAGGCTGCCACCATTTACATAACCACTTCCGGGACAAGTACCACCAAGAATGTTACAGCATTGAGATTCGCCCTTGAAGAAGGCTCCTGCCTCGCAGGAATGATTGCCGGAACAATAACCCGAACGGGAGCCCACGGGCCTTTCTCGAAGTGATACGTGAGGTCAAAACGGGGAAATTCATTCCACGTGTTATTTCGCTTGGCCTTCACGACGATGTAATGAGACTCGTGCTGAATCCACGAATGATTGCAACAATTCCCCAGTCGATCCAAATCAAAGTCGATTCAGTGCGCGCCGCGCTCATCAACGGCACACTCAAACTCTCAAAGATCCAATGAGTACCGCTCTCAATCGTCCGACTAAGGCCGGTGTACCGCTAGAGGAAATCGTCAGTTATCTCGATGACATTCTTCAAACAGCAGCAACTCCTGACTATCCCGGAGCAGTGAATGGGCTGCAGCTGGCCAATCGTGGCACTGTCAGCAAGGTAGCTGCAGCAGTCGATTTTTCGACGGAGACAGTAACAGCTGCCATCGAGCAGAATGCCGATTTGCTGCTCGTTCATCACGGAATGTTCTGGTCGGGGGTACAGCCTATCGTTGGGCGGAGGTACTCCCGATTGGCTAAGCTGTTCGATTCCGATATGGCGATTTACTCATCGCATCTTCCACTGGATCGCCATCCCCAGATCGGTAATAACGTTCTCCTCGCAAGAACGCTTGGCCTCGAGCCCTCAGGGGGGTTTGCCCGTTTCAATGACATCTTTATCGGCGTTCAGGGAATTTCGGAAACACCAACTAGTGTCCTGATTGATCGCGCAAAACTCTTTTCAACCGGTCATGGAGGCAACACCATAGCGCCAGTAAGCCTTGCCAGCCGTGTCACCCATCGATGGGCAATTTGCACTGGATCGGGCGCATCCAGAGAGACGCTCGATGAAGCAGCACATGATGGTATTGATACGCTGATTGTCGGCGAAGGGCCTCATTGGACCGCAATAGATGCCGCAGACTGTGGTCTCGCAATCATTTATGTTGGCCACTATGCATCCGAAACACTCGGCATTTACGCACTGGCGGCTAATCTCAACAGACAGTTCGATCTGGAGTGGGTAAAGATCTCAGCACCTACTGGTCTTTGAGTAATCCGCCTCAATCCAATCCAAATTGGAGTGAATGCGATTCCCATCGTTCTCCTTGGGCGTTGGCAGCCATTCGGAGTCACCTTGGCAGCAATTGTATTCGGAGCTACGAATGCCTTACAGTATCTGTTCCAGGCAATTGGGTGGAATCTCCCATACCAGCTATTCCTCGCCCTTCCTTATATCCTCACGCTCTTTGTTTTAGCCGGCGTTGCCGGAAGGGTTCACGCTCCGCCAAGCCTGAGTAAGTGGAGCTTGGCTGAATAGGATCGCTGCTCATTTCAGCAGTCGGTATACGCGCTTTTCCATACTATGCGCCAGTCGTTCGCTGCAACACGCTCGAGCAGTCCGATCTTCCCACCATCTTCATAATCAAACGTCATCACCATCACTACTCGCCCCGATTCAGTCAGCCGAAGCGCAGACAGAATCTCACTTGTCTCGAGTAATTCCTCAGCTCCTGCTGACCGTGTATGATAGCCAACACGATACGCCGGATCGTTCCCTGATCGCTCAGCTAGCAAAAACAAGTGCTCTTCCCTTGGATTTGCTTCTTCGTTTATTCTCCGCACTGCATCCCCAATAATAACTGAAGACCCTGGCATCATCAGCCGGTATCCTTTACGCACAGAAAATGGAATCCCCCGAAATGCAGGATCCCCGCCATCTGTCAGCAACTGCACGGATTTGAGAATATCAGCAACAAACTGCGCCGAATCTGGTCCTGAAATTCCTTCCATGGAATCAAGCGGCATTCCGCTTGCTTTCCCTTTTTCAAGCGCAACCGTCCATCCCGCTACTGAGCCCGTCAGCGTGCCGCCGGGCCATTTTACACATCCAGCAGGATCAACAGATTGGGACGACACCTGAAGGTTTGAAGTCCCCACCAGTCCTCTCGTACTGAAAAGCTCAATCGGGATGTTTTCCAGACCACGAAGCTCAAAATGCATTGTCGCCGCAAGCGTGCTATCAGTCAGTCCCGGCAGGATGATCACCGCATCAGTTGACGTCTTCGATGCTGCGATAATCAATACCGGTCCTGCTGCAGAATCCCAGCCTGTTTCGGAGCCGGAACCCGTTACGGCAGGAGAGACAGTCTTACTCGCAGCAGAATCAATATTTCCCAAAGAGGAGCGATCACGACAGCCAATTACCACAACTGCTGCCACAAAAAGGCGATAAAGAGAGAAACGGCATAAGCTCATAAGCGATAATTTGTGGCTCACGGTGTCGGTCCGTCGCGTGAAGTCGAATTTGCACCAGTCGCCAGTTCTTTCTCCAGCTACTGCCCTTTTGTGTCGACCCAGTTTGCTCCGACACCAATGTCCACGACAAGCGGAACTGAAAGCTTGGCGGCATTCTCCATCTCATATCGCACGAGTGCCTGAAGGCGCGCCAACTCGTCAGGTGGCGCTTCAAACACGAGCTCATCGTGAACCTGCAGCAACATTTTCGCAGCAAGCTTCCGCTCTCGAAGCCTGGCATCAATTGCAATCATCGCAATCTTGATCAGGTCGGCGGCAGACCCCTGGATTGGTGAATTAGCCGCTGTGCGTTCTCCAAACGCACGAATGCTGAAGTTCTTTTCTCTGAGTTCAGGGATGTAGCGACGCCGACCAAAAACTGTCTGAACATATCCATGTTCTCTGGCAAACTCGACCATTCCATCCAGATAGCTTCTTACTCCTTTGAATCGTTCGAAGTATGTAGCGATGAACGCACGTGCTTCGGCGTGATCGATCTTGAGCTGGCGAGACAGCGCGTGTGCGCCTTGACCATAAATAGTCGCAAAATTGATAGTCTTCGCACGTGCCCGCATCTCAGTGGTGACATTTTCGATTGGGACATCAAAGATTATGGCTGCGGTTTGCCGATGAATGTCCCCACCAGCATTGAACGCCTCCACAAACGCTGTATCTCGCGACAGATGGGCAAGAAGTCGAAGCTCAATCTGCGAATAATCAGCAGCAACCAGCAACCACCCGCTTCGGGGCACAAAACCACGGCGGATGTCTCGACCAAGTTCACGCCTGATCGGAATGTTCTGAAGGTTTGGGTCGCTGGACGAAAGACGGCCGGTTGACGCTACCGTCTGATTGAAAGAAGTGTGAAGTCTTCCCGTTACAGGATTTACAAGCTCGGGTAATGCATCGAGATAAGTGTTCTCGAGCTTGGAAAGCTCACGGTACTCCATCAGCAATCCAGGTAGCGCATGGCCACTGTCAGCCAATTCCTGAAGAACAGTTGCATCTGTAGAGGGTCCTGTACTCGTCTTCTTCAGTACCGGCAGCCCGAGTTTTGTGAACAGAATCTCTCGGAGCTGAAGGTTCGAGTTAATGTTGAACTCTGTTCCAGCAGCTTCATAGATTTGCCCCTCTACAACCTGTCTTTCACTACGAAATCTCTCCTTCAGTGACCTGAACCACTCGAGATCGATTGTAATTCCCATCCACTCCATTTCAGCCAGTACATTCACCAAGGGGATTTCCACATTGTCCAGCAATGAATGCACTTGAGTACTCTCCAGTTGCGGTTCAAAGATTGAACGCAGCTGAAGTGTCATATCGGCATCCTCACAGGAATAATCTCTTGCAGCGTCAATCGGACACTCGTCAAAGGGAACAGCTGACCGTCCTTTTCCACACAAGTCGGCATACGAGATCATCGTGTGGTCGAGGAACTCCAGTGCAAGCACATCCAGGCCGTGGGACCTTCGACCCGGATCGAGCAAGTAGCTCGCAAGCATTGTATCAAAGTCGAGCCCACGAAGGGTTACTCCATGACGCCTGAGAACAAGCACGTCGTATTTCGCATTCTGGGCGGCCTTTTTGATCGTCACGTCTTCAAGAAGCTCCCGAAGCGGTCTCATCTCCTCTGATTCCAATGCAGCTAGGTTTCTTACCGGGATAGGACTTGGGGATTGAGCCACCATCGCGCCAGTCATGTTTGAATTCCGCTTTGCCGATGAGTTCCGTGACCCGTGGCCGCTACCTATCAAAGCAGGCTCATCGCCGCCCCTTATCAGCCCCCTGTCGTCTGGAGAGTCTGTCGCCGCTCGATCGCCTGGTAGATCCACCAGAAGCTCACTCTGCACATCCCGTCGCGGCACATGACGCAACGGAAAGTAAAAGGCTTCACCGGGCCCAGTAGCAATCGCAATCGAAACGAGCCTTGACCGCAAAGGATCACTTTTTTGCGGGCTATCCGAGTCAATTAGTGTCTCTGTATCCAGGGATATTCGCCCCGCTTTACGGGCGATGGCTATTACCCTATGAAGCTCCTCGATTGTATCTACTGTTTTGTACGAGGTTTCCGGCGGAGGAGTCTCTTTTTGTTTCTGAGATGGTACCCCAACGCCTTTCGCGAGTGAGTGAAACTCGAGCTCCACATACAGCTCGCGCAAACGGCTGTGATCCGGCTCCCGGAGCCGCATTGCATCGAGCTCCAAGGTCAATGGCAAATCGTGTCGAATAGTTACTAATTCTTTTGAAAGCCTGGCATTGTCAGCAAATGCCAGCAATGCCTCACGCGGTCTTTTCTTCGGAATTTCAGAAGCGTGTGCCAGAATTGACTCGAGATCACCATACTCACGAACCAGTTCACATGCGGTCTTATCCCCAATTCCGCGAACGCCCGGAATATTATCAGAGGAATCCCCAACCAGGGCCAGATAGTCCGTTACTCTGTCGGGAGGGACACCTAATCGCTCATTGGCATTGTCAACGTCTATCCAATGTTCCTCCACTCCAGCCGGACCGCCGCGTCCTGGATTGAGCAGCCATACACCCGGCTTTACGAGCTGCTGGAAGTCCTTGTCGCCAGACACCACGACAACGTTAAGGTTGCAGGCTACGCTCTGCGCTACGAGGGTGCCAATGACATCATCTGCTTCGAAGCCCGGCAATGATATGATAGGAATCCGGTATGCGTCGAGCAGTTGGCAGATCCGCTCCATGCCTCTGTCAAAATCAGCCTGCAGGTCTTCTGTAAGCTTTTCCCGGGTGGCTTTATAAGCCGGATACCTCTCATGACGAAAGGAAAGCCCGGAGTCATGTACCCATCCCAGGTAGTCGGGTTTTTTTGCTGTGACAAGCCGCTGGACGAAGTTGGAGATGCCCCAGACAGCAGATGTGTTTTCCCCCTTACTCGTAGTCAGCGGCCGGGAAATCAAAGCATAGAAAGCGCGATAGATCAGCGCATACCCGTCGACAAGGAACAGCCGGGGTGATTCCGGAAGATTCATTCAGTCAATATACAGAAGATGCAAAAGCGTCCTGACATAAAGAGCGCGTCAGGACGCTTGAATATTTCAGAACCCGATCAGAGGGATCAGTTTCTGCTTTCTAGACCTCAGTATGCACATTTGTGTTTATTGCCAGTTTCGATCTCAAACTCGATCTGCTGGCCTTCAGCAAGGGTTTTGAAGCCCTCCATCGAGATGGCAGAGAAGTGAACAAAGACGTCTTCTCCACCCTCTTGCTCAATGAAGCCATACCCCTTGGCGTCATTGAACCGCTTCACTTTTCCTCGAGTCATTGAAGCCACTCCCAGAAGCTGATTCCAGTGCGCGCTTATATAGAATCAGCCCTGAAATTTGTCAAGCATCCAGGCTCTCAGTGAACTAACACGCGTGCGTTTATGGACTCGAAATCGGCCTCACTTGCCGGCGTAATCCGCCACCTCCCAGTACCGGTCTCATCATAGAACAGAAATCGAACATGATATTGAGCATATTCCCAATATTGCAGACGACCCCGCGAAGTCACTGAACTGGTGCTCAGTGGAGCATTGGTGGATTGCTCATACATTTGATCAGGTTCGCCAAGCGCCACGAACACCTTACCCCTATCAGAAAGCCATCCTGTCCGTCCGCCCGCTTCCTCCCGGAAGCGGTTATTCGCCTGAAGAATCCGCGAAAAGTAGGATTGAAGCCCTTCATGTTCAGGAGTTGACGGAGTAGGGTCCGTAGAACGAAGAAACTCCGCCCATACTGCGCCTCGTCGTTCAAGAGGGGCATCACGAAGATTCTTGATACGATCGGGCGCTGCAAAGTATCGCAATTCCAGCAACATCTCCTCATAGGAGATTAAAGGAATATCATCGCCAAAGCTGACAAACACCGGGGTTCTCACTGTATCCCTGCCGTCGCCTCGAGTAAAGGTCACATTTGCAATACCAATTCCTACTCTCGAGATAGGAATGTTTACCGAACCACTCAAAAGACCACCATGACGAAGGAGCATCACGGTATCCCTCAGCATGACTGCCCCGCGATCGCTTTGAACGACAAAAGCAACGGGGACCCTTACCTGAGGTCCATAAGCCTCGAGATACACCCCTACTACACTGTCCTGGCCAAATACCGCGCTGGAACGAGGGCTGGCCAGAATCCGGGGTACTGAATCAAGAACAGTGCGCGGTGTGGCCTCATAAACAAGAAGCGGAGTTGAAAGCTGCCCACTTTCCAGCAATGGGATAGTAATCAAGCCGTCCTGAGTCGAATTTCGCGAGCTTGTCGCGTCTCGAACTTGGAATGAAATACTGTAGTTACCAGGATGAATTCGGAAATAGTGCTGAAAAATCACGCTCTCATCGGTACGGTTGATTTCCTTGAACGTTGGAACCCTTACTATCTCCATGCTGTTCACAGCATCGATTGCAGTAGCTCCCTGAGACAGGACGATGTGCACCTCATACGGAGCCCTGTAGGAGTCACCATCACGCACAAAAGTCAAAGCTCGGTTTGGAATCGACACACTGGCCAGCAGCATCGTTGAATCCGCAGAGGACGTTGCGAAATACGCAATTTTCCCCACAAACGGGAGCGGAGAGCCCGTAGCAATCAGTCCCATCTGGTGATAGATAACCGTGGGATCTATGGGAGGTTGGGTCGCAGCCGATGAAGTCGCCGCCACAATAGGCTCTTCTGTGCGCGGCCTGGCACAGGACATAAGAACAAGAGCGAGACTAACGGACGCTAACCAACTTCTTACAGGTGTGCGCATTCCTTGGGTACCCTATCCACCTTAGTCAGTTTCTATTACCTTCGCCCGCGTGCCTGAACAGAGCTTACTCGGCTCAAAGATAGCCGGGTACACCATTGAGAGTGAGGTCGGCGAAGGCGGGACTTCGGCGGTCTATAAGGCTACGCACCAGACTCATGGTACCGTAGCACTAAAAGTCCTCCGGGAGAAGCTTCGCCACGATCGCACGGCTGTTGCGCGTTTCATACGAGAAGCCCAGTATGGCACCCGCGTTCAGCATCCAAATGTCGTCCGGACAATCGAGATAGGCGAATCTGATACCGGCCTTCATTTTCTAGCCATTGAATGGGCCGGCGGGCAGTTACTCGAACGATACGCACGTCAGCATGCACCGCTTCCAATCGAAGAAGTAGCCATTGTCATAACACAGATCGGGGCGGCAGTTCACGCCGCACATCAGGCCAATATCGTCCATCGCGACCTGAAACCCGAGAACGTCATGTACGATCCTCAGAGCAAGCAGGTCAAGCTGCTAGATTTCGGGATTGCAACTGACACAGAGATTGCCGCCGACGAAAGGCTTACCCGTGCCGGCTTTTTTGTCGGCTCCCTTATGTACGTTGCGCCAGAGGCACTATCCGGTGAGTTGGTTACCCCGGCCGCAGACCAATACAGCCTTGCAACGATTGCATATTACCTTCTGACCCGCTGCCTGCCATATACTGCCAAGGCGCCACGTGAGATGTTCACGCAGCTGCTGACCCTACCTCCAATTCCGCTGAATTCAGCAAAAGAACGCTTAAACTTCAGCCCGGCGTTGGAGGCTGTAGTTATGCGTGCTCTTTCCAAACAGCCCTTAAGCAGATTCCCCGACGTCATGGCTTTTACAAAGGCCTTTCAGGCGGCGGCTTCTGCTAGATCTTCAGACCCGACGCCTACCACGACTGAAGACTCAGAATCAGGAGGCGGGATTTTGTCCCGCGTTCGCGGCATACTTCGCCGAAACAGCTAGATCATAATCGTTAATCGGCAGCCAGAGAGAAAAAGTCGACCCTTCTCCCCACTGGCTTACCAAAGACATGTCCCCCCCAAGCAGTCGTGCCAAGCGTCGTGAAATTGCGAGGCCGAGACCAGTTCCCCTGTTGACCGAATCTGTACGAGGGCCCGCTTCTACCTGCTCGAATTCCTCAAATATCCTTTCCTGATCAGCTGATGCGATTCCAACACCGGAATCTGTCACCTGCACAAGGAGTAGTACTTCCCCACGAATCTCTATTTCTGAAAGACCAACTGGCATTCCAAGAACGAGCCCTTCTTCCCGTGAAATCGTACGCGTCCGCACGATAATCGTCCCTTTTTCAGTATACTTGATCGCGTTCCCAACCAGATTGACCAGTATCTGCCGCAGATGTGTCGGATCCGTTCGTATCCTCGGCAAGGCACTCCCCATGGTGAGTGTCAGGCTCAGGTTCTTCTCGTTCACGAGAGACTCCATCTCACTGGCGACATCGAGAATAAATGGCCGAACATCCAGAACTTCAGTGTGAACATCCAGTCGGCCCGCTGCCATTTTTGCCAGATCGAGAATTTGATCTACCAGATGTCGAAGATGATTGGCTGATGCCTCAATCCTCTCTACTGGCTTTACCTGGCGTGGGGATAGTTCGCCATAGACCCCTTCACGCAGAAGATCCACAAAGCCTACAATCGCATTCAATGGTGTACGCAGTTCATGCGATACATTTGCCAAAAATTCATTTTTCATGCGACTTGCACGTAATAACTCACCTGATAGACGCTCAAGCTCTCTCGATCGTTCTACGAGCTTTCGAGCCTGTCGGCGTTCGTGCTGCAGTAGCAAGCCAAGCCCCACAAAGAGTACGATAGCTACTATATATACAACCGGTTGCATAGCCAATCGTTATAGCTCCTCGAGTCAGGTCTATAAAGCCCGATGATATTCATCGATGATCGCAAACGCCATGACTGAACGCCAGCGGTTGATGGAAATTCTCAGAGCACGATCGATCAAACGAGGAGAGTTTATCCTCGCTTCCGGGAAGTCATCCAGTATCTATATCGACGCGAGACTTACCACGATGAGCGCTGAAGGATTAGCGCTTATCGGCCCGATTGCACTTCGGGCAATAAGAGAAGCCGGCTGGAATATTGACGCTATTGGCGGGTTAACACTTGGCGCAGATCCGATAGCGTATGCAATTGCAACTGCAAGCTATTCGACGCCTCCATTAGTACATGGCTTTACTGTCAGAAAGGAGCTCAAGACACATGGCACAGCAAAACTCATCGAGGGGCCATTTCACACAGGTGATCGCGTTGTCATCATCGAAGATGTTATTACCACTGGAGCTTCCACGATCAAGGCTATTGAGGCCGTAAAGTCTGCCGGCGGTAACATAGAAGGCGTACTTACTCTCGTAGACAGAGAAGACAAAGGTCGAGAATTAATTGAAAGACATGGCTATTCTGTTATCTCTCTTTTTCGCCTTTGCGAACTTACTCAGGTTAGTTCTCCTTCGAACGAGATTTCAGGTTCCGCTGACGTGTAATCCAGCCCGGATATGTTGCTGCCGGGCGAAATCTTCGAAGGACTGCACCATAGGGCAGAATCAATTCCTCTCGAAAGAATTGTAGCATTCCAGCTCCATCATACTGCTCACGAAAAGTAACTGGTGATATTTTCATGATCGTCCGAATATGCCGACCAAAGCTCTGTGGTGAGGAATAATCCAGATAGTTTGCAACACTTGCAACCGATAATCCCGGATTCTCAAAAAGCCGCGCTGCTCGAATAAGCCTTGCAAGCGCAAGATAGCGTTTCGGTGGTGGAAGTTGCGCCCGAAAGAACCGGCTCATCAGTGTGCTAGGTAAAATTGACAGATGCCGAGACAGCTGTCGCACTGTCTGAATCCGTGGAGATTGACTAAAAAGAAGCTCAAAAAATCGCCAGCAGTCATTCGGAGCACCGACAAGATCTGCACTCAAGTGCCCAAGAACTGTCCGCTGTAAATCATTTGATCTCTCGGCAGCAAGAATATCCCGAAGTGTCTGCCATCCAGAAGGCTGACGAGCGTCAATCAGAATACGAATCCCCAATTGGCCAAGAGCCAGGAGCGAGTGCGGAGTACTGTACTGAGTCTCCGTCAGCAGAGCCATTGCGGGAACACGTGGAAATTCCCGAACCATTGCCGCCATTCGAGCGCTGCTGTGCAACCCATACTTTGCAATCGAAACCAGCACAGCAGCAGCACGACGCTCTCGCAAATCCGCAAGTACTTCGTCGAGAGACTCACGATGAAGGGCTGAGTAGAGCCCCTCTGCCGCAGCATCTACCCGAGTACGCTCACTTGGCGTAAGCATCGTTGAAACCGGCATGGGTGGTAGGCTGCCTTTAGCCAAATTCGACATTATTTACTCCGGCAGGAGTTAACAGCAGTTACTCGCCGGCATAATAAGAATCCAGCGTCAGCAGGACGTCAGCGAAACAGACCAGATTTGATGCCTCACCTGATCTTTCCTGATGATATATTTCAACTGTGAGCTGTAGTTAGTCGAACGGTCGCGAGTTAGTATCCAATAGATACTAAAACGAGGAAAGTCCGGGCTCCGTGGATAAAACTGCCAGGTAATACCTGGGCGTTATTAAAAGTTTATAACGACGGAAAGCGCCACAGAAAACAAACCGCCATGGTCAAACCATGGTAAGGGTGAAACGGCGGGGTAAAAGCCCACCGCATTCATGGCAACACGAATGGCACGGCAAGCCCCAGTTGGAGCAAGGCCAAGTAAGCGGCGAGAGATATCCACCTCGATCAAGACACCGCGGGTAGGCTGCTAGAGGCTACAAGCAATTGTAGCTCCAGAGAAATGACCGTTGAGATGGGGAAAATACCATCAGACAGAACCCGGCTTATAGACTAACTGCCAAGCTCACAAAAACAGCTCTTTACGAGATCCTTCGTAAAGGGCTGTTTTATCAATTCCTAGGTATTCTTCTCTGAAAAACTACCGAAATGAATAGGTCCACCCCTCTACTGCTCACCCTAGCTGCAGCCATTGCCCTCACAAGCTGCAAATCCACTCACATGCTTCCACCAACTATACCAAACCCTGAGCCAGTAGGGCCGATTGCTCAAAACAAAATCCAAAACAAACCCAGTACTATCTGGAATTTCACATTCGATACCCAACCACATACCTACCAATCAACCACCATCACAATCTTACAAACACAACCAACCGTAGACGCTTCTCAACTCCAAACTATTCCAGATTCAACAATCATCTCAACGACTACCCAATTCACGCTAGCTATCGATAAGACTCAACGCCTAGTTACCGTAATATCTGGTTCCCTCAACCGTATTCAATCAATATCTGGATCAAGAGTTCACCTTCATAATCAGCAGCCAACCCTACCGCTAGCTTTTAGTGGCATTCTTAGCTCTAGCCGTCTTTCACTAAGTCCGGTAAGCCTAATACCAGAAAATGAGTTTTGTAAAAATCCAATTAATTCATACTTCAGTGATATTCGCCCTATAGTAATCTCACTACCTCATTTTTTACGGGCTGGTTCAACCTGGACAGATACAATTTCAACTGCCACGTGTAGCGGTATAGATGTCCCCACTAAAACTACAACTATCCACACTTACACAATGATTGAAGAACCACATACAAATTCACTTTCCTTGTTCATAAAAATGCAGGAACATTCCCAACTTACAGGACTTGGTTCTCAAGGAGAGCACCAAATCCAAGTAGACGGTCAGGGATTCGGATCAGCAGACCTCCTCATTAATCCAACTACGGGACTTCTTTTAACTTTTCACCTCATACAACATTTAACCGTTCAGATTAACACTTCTGGAAAGATTACAAAAATTCTTCAATTAGTAGAACAAAATGTGAAAATTCTAAACTAATCTACAAGACGAAGAGGCATAACAAGACATAAATACGAAGCACTGTCAGACCATCCTTCGGGCTCTAAAGTGGCTGCTCTTTCTGGAGCTTTAAATGTCAACTTTACTTCATCTGTCGGGATATAACGCAGTATTTCCAGCAAGTAGCTAGCATTAAATCCAATATCCAGCTGATCCCCTATATACCGAATCGGAAGCTCATCCTGAGCTTCTCCAAGATCCGGCGTTTGCACACTAAATTTCAGCATACCGCTATTAAAAGACAGTCTAATTCGATGTTTTTGATCAGAAGCCACTACTGACATGCGCTTGAGCGCGCTTATTAGAGCCGCCTTATCAGCAATTGCATTACGATCATTATCCCGCGGAATTACCAATTCATAATTTGGGTACGGTCCTTCGATCAAACGGCTAAAAACAGATGTAAACGGAGACCGAAAACCTATATGATTTTCTCCTCGAGCGATTTCAAGTTCTTCTTCAGCCGGGAAGAGTCTTCTTACTTGTTCCAGTGCTTTCGGTGGAACGATCAGCTCATGGGAGGGACCACTACTTGACTCTATTGGTATTTCCATCTTCGCAAGGCGGTGCCCATTTGTAGCAATCATAGCCATTCTATCAGGCTTTAGTTCCCAGAGCACACCATTCAAAATTGGCCTGCTTTCCTCTGTCGACACCGCAAAAGCCGTATGAGAAATAAGTTTCTGAAGATCACCAGATCGAACTCTCCAACTTTCTCCAAACTTCACAGTCGGAAACGTGGGGAATTCATCCCGAGGTAACCCTAAAAGCTTAAAACGTGATCGCCCACACTCAAGTGTAATTCGTTGCTCCCCAACTGCTGCAATCTTTACCGGCGATGGAGGTAACTCTCTTGCAATCTCAGAAAGTTTCTTCGCAGGAATTGTAACTGCACCTGGACTTTCTATATCAGCTGCTACTTCCGTACTAACTGCAATATCCAGATCCGTTCCTGAAAGCTTAATTCCTCGCTCCGTTGTTTCAACAAGAATATTGGCTAAAACCGGTAATGTAGTTTTAGCCGGAATACTCGCAGTAACAGCTGCGAGCCCTTCCTGAAGTTTCTCTCGAGATATAGTAAGACGCATTCGCCACCTTTTAGGTGTGGACAGCTCTCCAGGAAGAACTAAGACGAGTCTTTATGAATAGATAGACTAGTAGTAGTAGTAGGGAGTTGGAGACGTGTGGAGAAGTTAGGTAAGGTATTGGTTTAGAGAGAGTTCCGCTATCTGAAATGATGTGAATTCTGTGTGGTGTTAAAAGTAGTTGTTAGAGTTTTATTTTAGGTACGGAGAGTTTCAAGGAGATTGCGTATTTTATTCACTCGGGTTTTGAACATTGTATTAGACCGAATTGTTTCTACCGTTTTGTCGATACTGTGGATTACGGTTGAATGGTCACGACCGCCGAAGGCATTTCCAATTTCGAT